>QWCK01000336.1_pt1 | contig 144770 bp, 127 predicted proteins | sample 1972571 | NCBI WGS metagenome assembly QWCK01 (sample SAMN09866710, study PRJNA288562) | Human gut metagenome isolate term2_stool, whole genome shotgun sequencing... | isolation source: gut | host: Homo sapiens | place: USA: California | reverse complement strand
ACTCAGCGAGAGGCTGGGGGGTGAGCGTTTTGCGACAATAGTCGCGCAAAACGCGAGGGGGCCCTCCCCCTTCCGCCTCTCGCGAGCGCCCCCGAGCGACCGCACCGCAGAACTCAAACACGCAATAAAACCTATTTAAACAACTCGGTGTGCCATATATGGCACACCGAAGCAAATTAATAGGATTAACCCCGGGGAAAACCCCAGAGACAACGCCGCTAGTTAAAGCACATGACGCCGAAGCGGCCCTTGCCGTAGCCTTCGATATCGAGGATGGAATCGCGGCGCTCCACGTAGGAGGTAACCATCTTGTACTCGTTAGCTGGCAGTTCCTCGCCAGGGGTATACATCAAACCGATGGTGACGTGCGGGGCACCTTCCTTGTTCAACAGACCAGAGAAAATATTGAGAATCTCGTAGACATTCTCAATGTAGCTGTCAGAGAGAGTGCCGTTGTTGATTTCGTCTTGCGCCCCGGCAGCGGGAATCAGCTGCAGGGCGGCGCCGGCGTAAGCACACAAATCCAGATCCATAATGCAGGCGGCGCACACGTTGTCCATAGCATCATTAAAGAACGCCACGCAGCAACCGAATTCCTCATCAGGCTTCAAAATTTCATAGTCCGGGGAAAGCTCAACGGTTCGCCCCAACAGCATTTCAAACAGGTCACGGATTTCTTTTCCAGTAGGCAAAGGGGTGGCACTCATCGGTTAAACGCTCCTAAAATCGACTTGAACGTGGCGGCATCAAAAGGTTTTTGAATCAGGAAATTCGCACCCGCCTGTTGTGCGATTTCCCGCATCTGAGGGGAACCCTCGGAAGTCACGAACCCGACCGGAATCTTTGACCCGGTCGCCCGCAGCTGCTGCAGCATCTCAATACCCAGCATATTCGGCATATTCCAGTCAGAAAGAACCAAATCAGGGGATTCCGATAGCGCCAACTGCAAAGCCTGGGCGCCATCCTCGGCTTCCATAACTTCCCAATCAAATCCCGCTTGGCGCAGGGTACGCACCACAATCTGTCGCATCACTCGCGAATCGTCTGCAACAATAATACGCATCGACTACCTCCGTGTTCGCCCTTATGCCGCATCTCGAGTGGCATTAAGGTCACTTATTGAGACTACCAGGAATTTGCCTTTCCAGTAGAGGTTTACGCTAATTAAAGGCGATTCTGGTTCTACCGGTTTTTCCTTCCTAACCTGTGGAAGAATCAGGTTTCCGGAATCTTCCACAATAGATTTCATGTTTCCACCAATAACATTGACGATTTCCCCAAAAGCGTCCTGCTGATCTTCCTCGGTGACCTCATCGGTTTCACCCAGTCTGTACATGGCCCTGGTCAGTTCCTTTGCCGTGGAATCTTCCATCTCTAGCATGACGCGCAGCTGCTTATCCCCCTGTGAATCCACCCAGGCATAAACCGGATTCTGAAAGGGCTCGATTTCATCGAGCCATTCCGTCACAGTGCCTTCGTGTTTATCAATCAGAGCATAAAAGACATCGTTAGCGATGTTCAGCACCGCTTCCCGAACTTCCTGATCCATTATTTCTCCTTGTGTTCCTTACTGGCGAAAGACTCCGGGGTCTCGGTTTCACCGGCTGTCCCGCGGGGCTTTGAAGTTCCTCAAGTCCCCAAGCCCAACAGCATGAGCTTTTCGTTGACCGCTTCGGGAGTAAAAGGTTTGATGAGGTACTCGTGCGCCCCGGCCGCCAAAGCACGCACAATCTGCGAGTGCTCCGACTCGGTGGTTACCATCATCAGGGTGATATTGCGCAGTTCCTTTTCCGCGCGGATATTCACCACCAAATCCAACCCGTTCATCACCGGCATATTCCAGTCGATTGTCGCCAAGTCGACGCGTCCCGTGGCGGGGTCGTGCAAGACTTCCATGGCCTGTTCACCATCAGCGGCTTCCAGGATTTCAAAGCCTTCACGGCGCAGGATACCGCCGATAATTTTGCGCATAGCACGGGAATCGTCAACGACTAATGCTTTCATTTCCCGCCCCCTTTCAATTTGTATACCGCACCTTTTGTCAACGTCATGCGCTCCCATACGGGATCCATCCCCATCGTGGTTTCTGCCGCGCCTAGGAACAGATATCCGCCAGGCACCATAGAATGCGCCACACGACGCAAGACTTCTCGCTTTGTGTTGATGTCGAAATAAATCAAAACATTGCGAATAAACACGATATGGAAAGGACCGCCCTTGGGCGGGGTCGACAAAAGATTGTGTTCCTGGAAGTTAATCCGCGACCGCAGCGACGGACTAATAACCCAGTTTGCGCCCTCGCGGGCAAAGTAGCGCACCAGCATAGGCGCCGGCAAGCCTCGGTTCACCTCCAGCTGGGTATAGAAACCCTGCCTAGCCTTGGCTAACACTGCCCGCGAAATGTCAGTAGCGACGATGGAAAAATTCGGAGCCTGATCCATCTCTAACAGGCTCATCGCAATGGAATAGGGTTCCTGACCGGTGGAACAAGCCGCGGACCAAATCGAGAGGTTGCGGTGACCGGCCTCAATCAGGCTGGGAACTACGGATTCCGTCAAACCCTTAAACGGGGTGACATCACGGAAAAATGAAGTCTCGTTGGTGGTCAGAGCCTCGGCGATGTCTTGCAGGTCACCAGCCCGGTGGGTCGCGATAACCTGTTGAATCCACTTATCCACCGCGGCAGGCCCGGTGAATCCGGCTTCCCGAGCCAAAGGAATGAGCCTGGATTCAACCAGGTATTCCTTTCCGGCGGGAAGTTGGATAGCACTACGTTGCTTGACCAATCCCGCCACATAATCAAATGTTTGGCGGGTCAGGCTCATCGTCGGGCCTCCGGGGCATAAGTCTGGACATGACGCTGAATCTGGGTCGAGATTTCATCAAGTGGGCGAATTTCGTCTGCAAAGCCGGCGTTGGCTACCGCCCCCGGCATCCCCCACACCACGGAGGTTTGCTCATCCTGGACCAGGGTACGGCCCCCGGCCTCCAGAACCTTGCCGCAGCCGTTCTTGCCGTCCTGGCCCATACCGGTCAGCACCACCGCCAACATGTCTCCACCATAGAGATTCACCGCGGATTCAAACATGACATCCACGGAAGGACGGCAAAAGTTCACCGGCTGGGTCTGGGTCAACTTCACGCGCGGAGCCCCGGCGTTGCCGGCAAAAGTCATATGGAAGTTGCCCGGCGCCAGATAAATATGGCCCGGAGCCAGCATCATGCCTTCCGAAGCCTCCTGCACAGTTGCGGAAGTCAATTTGTCCAAACGGGCCGCCAACTGGGTGGTAAACACGGGGGGCATGTGCTGAGTGATGACCATAGGCACCGGCATGGGACGGCTCAGCCCGGAAATGACCTTGGTCAGAGCCTCGGGACCACCGGTGGAGGAGCCGAGAATAACGATACGAATCGGCTTGTCGGGCATACCGGTGCGGTCGTGCAGTTTGAGCGGACCGGCAAACATGGACGGTACGGACGAGATATTGGCCCGAGCCTCGGGGGACAAACTGGAGGACACGGCCCCCATCGCCCGAACTTTACTGGGCAGCAAGCCCAGAATGATGGGAACCAGCTGTTCACGCACGCTTTGAATGGATTGCTGGACGGAACCCTGGTTCGCCGGTTTCGTCACGTAGTCCGTAGCACCGGCAGACAGGGCTTCCAAAGTCGCGGTCGCGCCGCGCTGGGTCAAGGTGGAGAACATGATGATAGGGTCTTTGCAGCCCATCTTGCGCAGCTCCCGCACGGCATCGATGCCGTTCATTTCGGGCATTTCGATGTCCATAGTGATGGCATCGGGCTTCAGCTGTTTCCACTTCATCAGCGCCAGTTTGCCGTTCGGGGCAGTACCCACAACCTCCAGGTTAGGGTCGGCGTTAAGCGCGTCTGTCACGATTTTACGCACTACAACGGAATCGTCCACCACGAGGACTTTAATGCCTGACATCTTCTCTCCCTCAGCTGCGAGTTCTACCTTTTAAGGCTAACTGGTTTTACAGTTCTTCGCCCGACAACGGACGGCGGTTTTTGCGACGTGACAAAGTCAGACCGCGTGCCGCTTTACATACATTTTACCCGAAAAAGCCGCACCCGAAACACACTGTTGCGCCCCACCCTTGTGCGGACAAATCGGAGGGAGCCACCGCAGTGACCCCCTCCGACTTTGCAATTTCTAAGCTACGGCTGGAACCTCACGCTCCGCGGGCTTCCGCACCGATAGCGACGACGCGCTCCACGTCGAGGACCAACAGCAGGTCATCGCTCAACTTGTACGCACCCAAGATGAGTTCGCGCATGTCCTGACCCAGCGTGTCCGGCGGAGCCTCGAAATCAGACTCGTCGACCTCGCGAACATCGCCAATCGAATCCACCATCAGCGACAGGGTCTCGCCGTCCAGGACCACCACGACCATCATGGCTTCGCGGGGATCCTCGCGGGGCGGCAGATGCAGCTGATTACGCAGGTCAATCAGGGTCGCGATTTGTCCGCGCAAGTTCACCAGGCCGGTAATGGCGGTCGGCGACAGCGGCACGTTCGTGATGTCTTCACCGTGCAGAATCTCGGTGACCTGATTGACTTCAATGCCGTAAAGGGCTCCGTCCAAACGGAAAGTTACGTACTGCGTCATCGCTCATCACGCCCCGACCATGTCCAGACGAGAGTTCATCTCGAGTTCCGCGTTGAAGTCTTCGATTTCGTCGAAGAAAGTCGGGTCGGCGGCGCGGACAGCCTGTTCGACGTCCAGCAGCTCGGTAACCCGGTCCTTCAGCACCGCAGAGCCCAGCAAGCCGTGGTCTTCGATGTTGGAGTGCTTGCGCTTGTCGTCGGCCACGATGTCCAGAATCTCGCGGACCACCATCGCCACGGAACGATCGCCCCGGCGATACACCACGACCTGCAGATCCTTGGGCTCCTCGTAGTCCATGACCCCGAGCAAACGATCCAGGCGGACGATAGGCAGAATCTGGCCCCGGTATTGGATGACTTCGCGGCCACCCACGCGTTCCACCGCCTCGACACTGATGTGCTCCAAGCGGGTAACGGCAGCCAGCGGAATCGCCACGCGACGCCCGTCGCCAATACCAACCACCAGCGCTTGACCGGTCATTTCGGAGCTGCGAGCCTGTGCGGCTTCCGCATCCATCTGAGCCTTCTGGGCAGCCTGGGTCGTCGCGCCGGTCAGGGACTTGCGGGCCACCGCGCCGATATCCAGAATCAGCGCCACGCGGCCATCGCCCAGCAGGGTCGCACCGGCGTACAGGCCGATGGACTTGAGCTTGGAGGACAGCGGCTTGACCACGATTTCTTCGTTGTTGATGACCTTGTCAACCACCAGGCCGAAACGCTGGTCATCGTTTTGCAGCACAGCAATGACGCCGTTGGCCTCGGAGCCGCGGTCGTTGGATTCCTCGGGATGCAGCACGTGGCTCAAGCGAATCAGCGGGAGCAGCATGCCACGCAAGCGGTAAACCGGCGAGGCGTTCACGTACTCCATCGAAGTTTCCTTGCGAGACGAATCCAAAACAACCAACTCGAGCAGGGACACCTGCGGAATGGCGTAGAGCTCGCCGTGGGACTCGACCGTCAAGGACGGCTGAATCGCCAACGTCAGCGGGATTCGCATCCGCCAAGTCGAGCCCTTGCCCAGTTCAGACTCGACGTCGACCGTGCCGCCGATGGCCTCAACGGAAGTCTTGACCACGTCGGTGCCGACCCCGCGGCCGGAAATGTTCGAAACTTTCTTTGCGGTCGAGAATCCCGGCAGGAACAGTAGGTTAAAGATTTCCTTGTCGCTCATCTCGCCGAGCTGCTGCTGGGTGACCAGGCCTTTATCCAGAGCCTTGTTCGCCACCACGACCGGGTCGATGCCCGCACCATCGTCGATAATGTCAACTACGACCTGGCCGCCGGCGTGGTAAGCCTTCAAGGTCACCGTGCCCTTCGGGTCTTTCCCAGCAGCCTGGCGGACCTCGGGCAACTCTACCCCGTGGTCAACCGCGTTACGCACCATGTGCGTCAGCGGATCCTTGATGGCTTCCAGCAAGGAACGATCGAGTTCGGTGTCGCCGCCAATCATGACCAGCTGCACGTTCTTGTCAGTCTGTTTCGCCAGGTCACGCACCACGCGCGGCATCTTGGACCACAGGTGTTCGATGGGCTGCATGCGGGTCTTCATAATGCCCTCTTGCAGCTCGGTGGCGACGATGGACAGGCGCTGAGACGACTGCACCAGGTTCATGTCGGTCATCGAATCGGTCAGGCGCACAATCTGGTTACGCACCAACACCAACTCGGAGACTTCGCGCATCAACACGTCCAGCAGGTCGACATCCACACGGATGGAAGAATCCGCAGCAGAACGCGAGGAACCGTGTTCCGCCGGCTTGGCTTCGTCCTTCTTGGATGCCGCCGGTTTCGATTGCGGGGCGGGCGATGCCGGGGCGGCCGGTTCCGGTTTCGCGGCCGGGGCAGCCTGGGCAGCCGGAGCCGCCGGGGTGGCCGGGGTGGCCGGAGCAGCCGGAGCTGCTGGGGCGGCCGGGGCGGCGTCCTCACCCAAGTTCACATTGCCGTTCTCATCAGCCACATTGGTCAAGAACGGAATCTCGGCCGGAGCTTCCTCGGCAGCGGCCGGCGGGGTCGCCAGGCCCTCACCCAAGTTCACGTTACCGTTCTCATCAGCCACATTGGTCAAGAATGGAATCTCAGCCGGAGCTTCCTCGGCAGCGGCCGGAGCCGGTTCGCCAGACATGCTGTCAGCAGCCGGCACTGGCGCACTCGACGTCTTGCCTTGAATAGCTTCAATCTGAGCGATGACGGATTCGATGTCCACATCGCCTTCTTGACCGGTTTCTTCCACTGAACCCATAATGTTGCGGATTCGGTCTACCATCAACAGCAGTACGTCAGCGGTGTCTTGATCCATCTCACGTACGCCATCACGCAGCTCGGAAAGCAAGTTTTCGCCACGGTGTGCCAACTTCTCGAGCCGGTTGAACGCCAGGAATCCTGACGTGCCTTTAATCGTGTGAATAGTCCGGAAAATCGAGGACAGGAGTTCTTTTGAACCCGGTTCGGATTCCAAGGACACCATGTCTTGCTCAAGTTGATCGAGGTTCTCATAGGACTCGACCAGGAATTCGCGGACAATTTCATCCATTTCGCCCATAAAGCGACCTCCCAAATAAGTGGTGCCTGCGGCACCGTCTACGCACCAGTTTCGGGCATTTAAATGAGTTTGTTAGCGAATTCAGTGAATTTTCAGCAATATTTCTTGATTTCAGGAGCGCATTTGGACGGTTTGCTCAGGTTTATGGGGTTTTATCCAGTTCCGGCGGCGGGCTTGCGGCGATTAATTCGTCTGCGGCGGGCGAGGTTTCGGAACCCGCTTCGCGGCGGGATTTGTCTGCGATGCTGGTGAATTCGGGGAGGGTTTGGGTGTCTGAGATTGGGCAGCGCCCGGCAGGGCTGCTGATCCCTTCATCAACCGGCGCAGGTCCAAAGGCTGGCCGGATTTGGGCTTGATGGACTGCAGGGACTGCAGGGCTGCGGCGGCTTCGGTGCCCGACATGGCGGCCTGGTTTTCTTCAGAAACTGCCTGAAGCAACTCGGCCCGGTTGACCGGAACGGAACGCGGGGCATCCACGCCCAAACGCACCGAATCGCGGTGAACTTCCACAACGGTAACCACGATGCCGTCACCAATGACAATCTTTTCACCTATGCGCCTAGATAAAACCAACACGGGACTACTCTACATGAGATAAACCCGCAAACTCACGATTTTACACACAAACCGCGAAAAACCCACCGTCATACCTCGCCATGAACCATATGTCGGGCCTGTTGGCACAAACGACCGATTTCACTTTGTCCAGGCGCAACCATCTGCAACTAAAATCGCCACAACCTGCAGGTCTAGAGAAACGGGAGTCGGTGATGGTTCAGATTCGGTGTTGAAATCGGTCATTCGTGCAACTACTCGGAAACCAAGGAAGGCTTCACACCCAAACAGCCCAAAAATCCGGGGTTAAATGGCCGGGAGAATCGGAGGCTGCTCGCTGGGTTGTGCCTAAAGGTGGAGAATAGCCGGGTAGCTGCCAATAATGGCAGCTACCCGGCTATTCTCCCCTTATAAGACACGCGCGCCCCGAAACCCCGGGGTTTCACGCCTGCATAGCACTGAATTCAGGTTATAGACACCGGAATTTAGGCAGGCTGCGGAGCGGGGCGTACCTCTGCGGAATGTGATAGCGTCCGCGGGAATTTAGACAGGCTGGCGGGGCGAGGAGCGTTGGGTGCGACTCAGCGAGAGGCTGGTGAGCGTTTTGCGACAATAGTCGCGCAAAACGCGAGGGGGCCCTCCCCCTTCCGCCTCTCGCGAGCGCCCCCGGGCGACCGCCCCGCGCTAAAAACAACAAACAGCACCCAAGTTCCTCGGTTAACCCTCAATTAATGGGATTAACGCACGGGCCGGTATTGTCTCAGAGGTTGAGAGTTTGACACTGCCAAACAAGGCAAGACCGCAGTCTGGCAAACGGGATGGGATTATCGCGATGCTTTCCAATCCGGAAACGATGGAAACTCCCGTTCACCTAGCGGGAGGAAATCATCGGCAGCGATGCCAAATTGAGACAGCGCAACCCGGATTTCAGGCTGAAAAATCAGTGAGCGCCAGCGAAAATGTCTTCCAGCAACATCTTCCAGGCTTCGCCGCGGGCGGGAACCCCGTCCAACATGCCGATGGGAATGCCCACTTCGAACAGAGCGCCGGGATGGTCGGATTCCCAAATGCGCTGAACTGCCAGGGCATCGGGACGTATCGCGTCCGGCAGGCCGCGGATCCAACTCTCGATTTTGTCCGCGGGGCTACGTGCGTCGACTACCGCCCAGGTTTGATCTACATAGATAACCGAGATGAGTTTCGCCATGGTGCGCCGGTGGGCTTCGATGAGCGAATCCGCCAAAGCTAACACGCAAGTCTGCCCCGGATGGGCCTCCATCAGGGACTTCAATTCTTCCCCGGAACGAGCCCGCAAAGCCTCACCGGGAAGGGTGGTTTTCGGCCCGCCCAGCACGCAATAGGCGTCCTCGCCCAGCCGACCCGCCAAACGCTGCGCGGTTTCCACAATCGACAGGGATATCGGCGAGGAACCGACCACTACAATCGTGGAACCAGGCTTTTCCAGCAGTGGCACCGGCTCGGGTAAAGCCCCCAGCACATCATCCAGCGCCATCTCGCTGGTGTCCACGGTACCGCTGGCGACGGCCTCAGCCAGGTTTTCGCCTCCCGGCACCCCAGCAAACAACTCCGCCGGGAATCCCAGTTCGCTCAGAGCCGCGGCCGGCAATTTCGGACCGGAAGCAACGCGCGGAGCGGAGGTAACGATACGCCCGGCACTCGCACCCGGCGCCGCCGCACCCTGCAGGCGCGCATCAAAAGCCCCGCCGGCAGGCCGGGCCATGGATCCCATCGAGCCGGCTAAACCGGCGGTTTCACTAGTCTTGGGAGCGGCACTCGGTTCAGGCTGAGTTTCGTTGATGAGGGAAGCGGCATCCCCGATTCCCATCTGAGCCATCTGGGCTTCGAGCTGGGCTTGAGCGGCTTCGGTATTGGAGCTGAGCTGGGAACGCGCTTCGTCAAGCAGGTGTTCCAGATCGGGATCTTTCTTGGTGGGAGAAGCGGTGCCGCCATCGTCTCGCACATTGCCTTTGCCGGTCGCGGCAGAATCGGCGGATTCACCAGCATCCGGGGGAGCCTGCTTTTTCTTTCCTAAGCCGGCTTCGTCAGCCTGTTCCGAAAGAGTCTTGTGGGTGGGCTTGGGTTTGGCGCTCGCCGCAGCGGCAGCCGCAGTGCCGGTAGCGTTGCGGAAGCTCTGGGGCGGTTCGCCGACCCCCTCGACTTCCACCAGGACTTCATAGTGTTCCTTGGCGAACATCCCGGCCAGGCCGCCCTTGCGGACTTTTTCGGCTTTGAGCACGGTGACCCGTCGGCCCATCCGTTTTACTTGGCCGATGAGGACGTCAAGGCGATCGCCTTCAACCAGATATCGCGTGGCTGCCACTTATCGTTCCCATCGTCTCGATCATTACTTTCGCGCCCGATACTTCGGTGTACGACAGCACCGGCAAACGCGCTATACCAAGGTTAACAAGTTTTCGCAGCGCTGGGCGTAAGACAGGCGCACAAACTAAAACAACAGAAAATCCGGTCTGCTCCGCCTGCTCGGTCACTTCGCGAGTCTGGTTCAGGAAAGTCTCCATCCGATCCGGGTCCAGAGCCAGTTGGGAGCCGTCATCGCCGGGACGCACGCTCTCCAGCAGGGACTGTTCAAAAATCGGATCCAGGGTAATGACCCGCAGTACCCCGTCCATCACGTACTTTGCCACAATCGAGGGACCCAGCTCCGCCCGAGCCGCCTCGATGAGCTGCTCCGGTTCGGTGGTCTGCTTACCTTTCACTGACAACGCCTCAAAAATCCGGGGCAGGTCCAAGATGGGGACCTGTTCTTCCAGCAGGCCTTGCAGCACGACTTGGACTTCACCCAAGGACAGCATCGCGGGGATGAGTTCCTCCACGGCGCTCGGGTTCGTCTGGCGCACCCCGTCAACCAGGATACGCACGTCTTCACGAGACAGGAGCCGCGCCGCGTTCTCGCTGACCAGCGCCCCCAGGTGGGTAATCAGCACAGAAACACGATCCACTACGGTTGCTCCGCCCAACTCGGCGTTGTAGCGCAGCTCCACGGGAATCCATTTGCCGGTCAAGCCGAATACGGGTTCGTTGGTGATTTCACCAGGCAGGTCGTCCAGGATATCGCCCAAAGCCAGGACCTTGCCGGGCGGGGCGATGCCGCGGCCGACTTCCACGCCGGACATGCGGATGACGTAGGTGGACACGGGCAGGTCTACAGAATCGCGGGTGCGCACCGGCGGCAGGACGAAGCCCGATTCGAGAGCCACTTTGCGGCGCAGGCCGCGCACTCGCGCCAGCAGATCGGTGTCGGTGTTCGCTCCCACCAGGTCGATGAGGTCAGGAGCGAGGAGGATTTCGAGGGCGGGGACTCGCATCTGTTCGATGAGCTGTTCGGGGGTTTCGCCCGCGGGCTTGGAGTCGTCCTCCTCGACCACGACTTCTTCCTCAGCCTCGACTTGCTTGAGTTTCGACATGGAGCGCCACCCGGCATACAGCAGCAGGGCGCCGATAACAAAGAACGGAGCCTTCGGCATGGCCGGAATAATCCCCATAAAGATGCAGGCCATCCCCGCGATAAACAGCGCGGCGAAGGACTGGGTCAGCTGGCGAGAGAAGTCCCCGCCGATACCGCCTTCGGGAGAGTCCTTGGAACGGGTGACGATAACGCCGGTAGCCAAGCTCATCAGCAGGGACGGAATCTGGGAAACCAGACCATCGCCGACCGTCAGCTGGGAGTATGTCGCGATGGAGTCGCCAACCGACATGCCTTCCACGACCATGCCGATGATGAAGCCGGCGATGAGGTTGACGATGGTGATGACGATACCAGCGATAGCATCGCCCTTGACGAACTTGGAACCACCGTCCATAGCGCCGTAAAAGTCGGCCTCGGAAGCAATCTCGGCACGCCGGGCACGAGCGGTTTCTTCATCGATGAGACCGGAGTTCAGGTCGGCGTCGATAGCCATCTGTTTACCGGGCATAGCATCCAAGGTGAAACGCGCCCCGACTTCCGCCACACGTCCCGCGCCGTTGGTAATGACGACGAAGTTGATGATGACCAGGATGACGAATACCACCATGCCGACCACAAAGTTGCCGCCCACCACGAAAGTCCCGAATGCCTCGATGACTTTGCCGGCTTTCGCGGAACCACCCCCGGAGCCGGGCGTCAAAATCAACCGGGTCGAAGCGATGTTCAAACTCAGCCGGAACAGTGTCAGCACCAAAACCAGGGTCGGAAACACCGAAAAGTTTAACGGCTTGGAAACGAACATGGTCGTGAGCAAGGAAATCATGGACAGCATGATGGACATGGTGAGCAGGACGTCCATCATCCACGGCTGCAGCGGGAAAACAAGCAACATGACGATGCCGACAACCCCCATGGGGACTATCAGCTTCGGTATCAATGTGGCATCAAATTTGCCCTTCACGTGCCGGTCTCCTCACGGCCATGGACTCCATTCCTCACTTATCTTACCGTTGCCCCATCGGCAAAAGGGTCGTTTACATTAGTTTTTCCGACTTTTTAGGGGCAAAACTGGTTCGTCAGGATTCCTTCTCAAAGAGGTAAGAGGGCATCTTGTGAACCCCGCCGCGAGTCCCGCGCTTTTTCAGAATCAACACGAACGCCAAAACCTGGGCGACCGCGGTATACAGCTCCTCGGGAATCGCCGCCCCGACCTCGACCGTGGAATACAGAGTCCGCGCCAGCGAAACGTCCTCTACCTGGGGAATCTTTGAATCCTGGGCGACTTCACGAATCCGCGAAGCAATATGGTCCACCCCTTTCGCCAGGACTTTCGGGGCGCCCTGACCCGCTTCGTACTTGAGCGCAACAGCGTAGTGGGTCGGGTTTACCACCACTACGTCAGCGTTAGCGGCGTCAGCAATCATCCGGTTGCGGCTCATGGCGATGGCACGAGAGCGGCGCTGGGACTTAATCAACGGGTCGCCTTCGTCCTGTTTGTATTCTTCCTTGATTTCCTGCTTGGACATCTTGGTCTGTTTCTGGTTCTTTTTAAAGATAAACAGAGCGTCCAGCACGGAGACCGCGATGCCGGCGATAACCGAAGCCCAGATGAGCAGCCACATCTTGCCCTGACCGTAGGCAATCAAATCCCACAACGAGATATGTCCGGCCGCTCCCATTATCTCGGTGACCCCGGAAATGACTACGTACAACACGATGCCCACGGCGATGGTCTTAAGCAGGGCCTTCAAACCGTTCCACAGGGGCTGGATGCCGACCACTTTCTTAAAGCCCTTGACAATGTTCAGGTTTTGCAGTTTGGGCTTCAAGTGTTTGGCGGAAGGGAACACGCCTTTACCTTGGATAATGTTCACCATCACGGCGACCAGCAAAATGGCCAGCATGAACGGCAGCAGAGTCCACACAATCGTACCCAACGAGGAGGCCAAGAAACCCACGATTTCTTGCTTAGAGGGAACCTCTTTCAGGGTCACCGCCGTCAAAGTCTGATGACGAGCCTTTTGGAACGCCGTGTCCATCATGAACGGAAGCAAGGCTGCCCCGGCGGCCAAGGAAATCCACCCGGTCAGATCCTGGGACTTTTGCAGGCCACCTTCCTCACGAACTTTTTTCAGATGCCGCGGGGTGGCCTTTTCGGTCTTTTCGCCGGAATCGCTCACATGAACACCCCCTGGAAACTCACCATGACCTTATCCATCAGTTTCTCAACGACCTGAGGAATGACCACCATAATCAGGGGGGCGGTGAACGCGGTCATCATAATCTTCAGCGGGAAGCCCAAGGTAAAGGCGTTCATGGCCGGCGCAACCTTGGTCAACAGACCCAGACCCATATCGGTGAGGAACAGCACCAGCAGCAGCGGCCCGGCAATCTCTATGGAGGCCACCATCAGCTCACCGAAACGAAAAACCAAGCGGTCGGCGTAGTTGGCCATGTCAAAGACCGCGCCGACCGGCATGGCGTTAAAAGAGCGCGCCAGTCCCATTATCAGCAGCTGGTAGCCGTTGGTAGCAAAAAGCATGGCCATGGCCGTCAGTTCGTAGACCCGCCCGAAAGTCGCCTGGTTCGTCATGGTCAGCGGGTCAAAGGCCTGGGCCATCGCAAAGCCGCCTTCAAAGTCAATGAGCGAACCGGCCATCTGGAGTGCCGCGATGATGATGCGCACCATGACCGCCATAGAAAAGCCAATGAGGGCTTGAATCAGCAGTTCAAATAGGAATACGTCCGATTGCTCTATCGGCCCGACGCGGCTCATGCAGGCGAACCCCAAAGCGGCCCCCAACAGCGCTTTTACTCGGCCAGAGATGGCACGGCTATTAAAAGGCGGGCATAGCGCCAGGAAAACGGTAGCGCGCACGGTGGCCAGGGCAAAAGCGGTAAAGAGAGCGAGATTGATGGTCATTGCCCCACCTCGCCTTAAGAATTCAGCAGGGCTGGAATTCGCGCCATCATGTCTTGGGTGGTGGTGACCAGGGTTTGCAGCATCCAGTAGCCCGAAATATACAGGGCAATCCCCACCGCAACGGTCTTGGGGACGAAAGTCAGCGTGACTTCCTGGATTTGAGTGATGGACTGGAACAGCGAAATGAGAAAGCCCACGACCAGGGAGGTAATCAAAATGGGTGCCGCTAGCTTGGCCCCCATCAACATGGCGGTCAACGCGAGGTCCAAAACTGCGGAGGAGTTCATCGGTATGTTCCTATCAAGGTCTTGGTCAACAAGCCCCAACCGTCAACCATGACAAATAGCAAAACCTTGAAAGGCATAGAAACCATCACTGGAGGAAGCATCATCATACCCATACTCATCAGGGCGGCGCCCACGACCAGGTCAATGACCAGGAAGGGGATGAACACCACGAACCCGATGATGAAGGCGGAACGAACTTCGGAAATCATGAACGCCGGCACCAGGGTGGTGAAGGGGGTTTCCTCCAGGCTGGGCGGATTAGGGCGGTCCGCGGCGCGGGTCATCAGGGCGATGTCTTCCTCGCGGGTCAGCGGTCCCATGAACTCGCGCACCGGCTTTTCCGAGAGTTTCAGCATATCCTGCACTTGAATCTTGCCGTCCATATAAGGCTGCACCGCGTCTTGCCAGATAGACGTGATGGTGGGGCTCATGATGAACAGGGACAGGAATATCGCCAAACCGGAGATGACCTGGGTCGGAGGAATCTGGTTCAGCCCCATCGCATTGCGCGCCATCGCCAAGACGATGAAAATCTTGGTGAAGGACGTCATCATCAACAGCAGTGACGGCGCCACTGAAAGCACGGTAATCAGCAGGAACACCAGGACGGCGGTGGAGGGCGCTTTATCCCAACCGTTGACGTTCAGTTGAATGCCGGGTTTTTCTGGATTGACCGGGGCGTTCGGGTCATTGGGACCGATGATGTCTCCCGGATCCGTTAACGGATCGGGTTGCCCAGGTTGGATTACGTTTGCAGAGCTCACAAGGGCGGATTGTCCTGGTTGACTGAGCGCGGGGGCTGCTGACTGGCTCACGGTTGACGCGGCCGGGGCGACTGCGGGGTCGGCTGAAGCGTGGGGCATGGAAAAATTAATGGCAAAAACCGCCACGACAGCCAGGAACCAAGCCAGCTGCAGGCGCAGACGAGCCACGCGCTGGTCCGGGCTCAGCTCCCGATGTTTCAAGCCGAATCCGAAGCGAGAGCCGCGGGCACGTTCACGTTTTTCCCGTTCCAGGCTGGTGGCATCGACAGCGGTTCGCCCGGAACCGATGGTGTCCGCGCCGAAATCGGGGGGCAAGATGAACGTGACACCCAGGCGTTCCCAGTGAGCGGCGCTGGTGCGGTACTGGTCGCGCACGACCTGACGGAAGGCAGCTTGGCGCCGCGCTTGGCGCGCCTGGCGCTCCCGCGCATAGGCTTGAAACTCCGCCACCGAAGCGGCGTGTTGGGTCAGCAGCAGGTCACTCATGCGGACTCACCGCCGAAGTCTGGGATGCGGCGGCAGGAAAAGTTTTGTCTGCCGGCTTTTTGTCGCTTGCCGTGGGTTTCGTAGGCGCTGTTTTCGCGGGGACGAGCTGACCGTCCGCGGCAGGTTTCTGGGGTCCCTTGGCGCCGAATTCAGCGGCAATCTGAGAGGCTAGAGCATCCATCTGTTCCTCAGTGACCTGCGACTTCGGCTTGGCTTTGGCCGCGGCGGCAGGCGTTGCGGGCCTGGCCTGCACGGCAGTACGGCTTGGCGTGACGGAACGAGTCTCGGTAGGCTTCGGGCTCGCCGACTGCGGCGAGGGGCGCGAGCCCCGCTCGACACGTTTCGTGGCGCGAGCCAACAGCTCCCCAAAAGGCCGGGACACCGGCTGATTAGCCCGCTCCTGAAAAGCCTCGGCGGCAGCGCTCAGTTCCGCGGACATTTCCTCCGTGTCATAAATCTCGGCGATGGGAGTGACGGAGGAATCCCCCGCGCCCACCAGAAACATTCGCCCGCCAATCTCGATGAGGGCGACTTGGGAAACCCGAGACAGCTGCAGCCGAGACACCAAACGCAAGCCCGGACCCTCGTAATCACCGAGGTTAGTGCGCTTGAACCAACGCCACAACAGCCACATCAGCAGGAACACCACCACGATTCCCACGATGAAGCGCAGGAATATCATCATGGGGTTCTCGGCGGGCTGACCGGTCAACGGCACGTCCGGGGTGAGCGTATCGGAGGCAGGAGAACTCGGCGGGGTGCTCTTTGCGGGTGTAGTCGGAGGGGAAGCTGGAGTGGAGCCGACCAGCTTCGTGTTGCCGGTCGGGCTGGGGCTGGCCGGGTCTGAGGTTTCGGAAGCGCTCAGAGCCGCGGCAAGGTTATTGAGGTGAACGTAACCGAGCGTTGTCCACGCCACACCGGTCTGTAAGACGCCCAGTAAGCTCACCGCTCACCCCTTTTCGACTGATCCATTCACTAGGACTGGCTCTGATTCTGTTGATCGGCCAGAGACACAATCTCCGTAATACGAATACCGTATTCTTCGTCAACCACGACAATCTCACCGCGAGCAATGAGGCGGCCATTCACCATGACGTCAGCGGCTGAACCGGCGGAACGATCCAACTCGATAACGGAGCCGGGGGACAAATCCAGCACGTCATGCACCGCTAACTTGGTGCGCCCGATTTCCGCCGTCAAAGTCATCTCGACGTCATAGAGCAGTTTCATCGACTCGGCGCGCTGCTCGGGAGTGGCAGTGGCCTGAGTGACCGGACCTTCGGGAGTCTCCTGGGCTTTGTCCTCGGCGGCGGTTTCCTGGACCGGCGCGGGACGCACCGCTAACCAGCCCTGCACCGTGCCGTCAGCCTCCAAAGTGGCCTTAATCCAGTCTTCGCTGTCCAGCAGGTCGTCTACGGTTCCCTCGGTGGTGTTTTCCATGACCCCGGTCCCCAGGGCAGAAGTAGCCGCTTCCAAAGCCGGCAACAACGCCTGGGTCTGGGTCATCCCCTCCGCACCCTCCAAGGCTTCCGCAATAATCGAGGAGGCGACCAAGCACACCTGCAGAGATTCTTCGGCGGATAGAGTCGTGACCACTGCGGGAGAATCAGCACCCGGCATCGGGTCGCCGGGCTCCCATGAGGATGCGGTAAGCTCAGTGGTCGAGGGTAGTAGTGGTATGACCGCCTGGGCAGCATCCAGAACCTGATTCGGGGTCACGCTCATTTCTTTTCTCCTTTGTTAACCGAAACCACCATCGCCGCTAAACGCGACCCGGAAGTTCCTGCAGCCGTTTCTGCCAAAATCAAATCCCCAACCACCATATCCAATGGACGAGAGGTCGGGTGGATTAAAGGTAAGGTATCGCCGATAGCCAGGCCATCGAGTTCACGCGGATTGACCTTCCGGGGAGTGAAACGCACCGCCACCTCAACCGGCACGTCTTCGATAGAATCCACCAGGAGCTGACGCACCGCGGCGGCTTCCGCTTTTTGCTGTTCGGTACGAGTGTCATGGACATCGCCCTGATGAATCGCGTCCGTAATCATCGACACCGGCATCATGATGGAGCAGTCGTCCTGGTGTTCCCCGGCGGTCAAAGTAATCGGAGCAAACAGCACCGGAGTGGAACCGTCCACGACCTGCACAAACTGAGGAGCATACTCGATGGTGCGGAATTGGCTACCCAGCGGCAGCATCGATTGGAAAGCCACATCGAGGTCAGAAAGCACCCGCTTGAGGAAGTCAATCAGGACCGAAACCTCGACCTCGGTCAATTCCCGGTCAGGAGTCGATTCCACGTCTCCGGTTCCGCCCAGCAAGTGATCGACCCAAGCCAGAGCGGTTTGGCGAGGGAATTGCAAAACTCCCTTGTTGCGCCCCCCTTGGAAATCGATAATCACCATCAGAGTCTGGGTCGGCAGGGTCTTAATGTAATCGTCATAAGACCGCATGGACAAATCCCCGACTTCACCGGTTATCACCACATGCAGGCGTCCTACCAGCTGGTTGACCCAGTGCCGGGTAAAGGCTTCCAGAGCCATCTCCATAATGCGCGCGTACTCACGCGGGAGCTTCATCGGTTTACTAAAGTCGTAAACTCTCGCATCTACGTCAGTCTGAACGGTACTTGTCTTTGCCATCGTTTTCCATTTTATCCAGGTAAACCGTTAGAGTTTGGGGTTTTCCTGCGTTGTTAGAAAGAATTGCCTTCAGTTGCGGGTGTTCCCCGCCAGCAAGTTTTAGCTTTACTGGTAGGCAAAAGTGGTGAACTGGACAGTCACCACGTGTCCGTTATAAGGCGGAATCGGGCTCTTGTTCAGCTCGGCGGTATATTTCTTTTGCAGCTCCTGCATCGCGCCGGGCTTGTCCAAATCCTCTTTCTTCATGCCTTTGAACAGCCGCAAAGCAGCGTCGCGAGCGGGGGACGGATCGATGTCCGAACTGCCCTCGCCCTCAGGCTTGATTTCTTCGTCAAAGTAAATCGTGGCCGCAAACGACATGAATCCATCATCGAGGTTGATACTCAGCGGCTCCCCAGTCGACACCGACTGCTTGCCCATCACCAAAGCCTTAGTGGTCTCAACGGGTTTCGGGGATTCCTTTTCACCGTCTCCTCCCCCGATGACACCGAGCAGCTTCAGCGCCAGGAACACGCCCACCGCTAATACGGCCAGAATCACTACAATCAGGACGACGAGCAGAATCTTTTTCGCGCCGCCCTTCTTGCCCGGTTCCGCTCCCGCCGGAGGCGCGGTTGGGGGCATAGCCGGTTTAGCGGCTGCCGGGACCGGTCTTGCGGCGGTGCCTCCCGCTGGTTTCGCTCCAACACCGACTGGCATATTTCCTCCCTTAGGTCCGGACCAGCATGGCCGGTTCCGGTCTGTGTTTAGAATCGGACCGCGTCAGAGACTTTGCAATTGACCTGCACCGGGACGATTCGTATTATCCTTTTCCTACGTTACCTGTAAAGTCCTACTCTCGGGGCGTCTTGACCCCGAAAATCTAGCTTTTTCGATGTCATCATTCGATGAAACCTGCCCTACCTAGTTCTCATCGCCTGTAGCGCCTGCGTCACCCGCGGTGCCTTCCGGCGGCGGGGGCGCTAGGGACGGGCCAATATTGGGAGGCGGCGGGGCGATGTTGGCATTTGTCCCACCCGCGAGCTGTTTCGCCGCATCGGGCAGTAAGGCGCGGACGGAATCTTTTGCGGTTGACATAATGACAATATCCACACGCCTGTTGAAAGCCCAAGCATCCTGACCGTCCGAAGCCTCAGTCTGGTGATCGGCTCCATATGAAATCGTTCGCAGTTTCGCCCCCGGCACTCCACCGTCCTTTAGCGCAATCAGCACCTCAATGGCACGAGCTGAAGCCAGGTGGTAGTTAGAGGGGAATCTCGCGTTAGCGATTGGTTGCGGATCGGCATAACCTTCGATGGCAATGCTTTCTTCTAGGGATGCCAAAACCGGGGTCACCGCACTGAGTACCTCACGAGCGGTGGGCTGAATCGTCGCCTCTCCAGTCTTAAAGTAGGTGTCGTTGGCGACCATGCCCAGCACCAGACCCTTGTCGGTGATTCGCATCGCCAAGGCGCCTTCCTTACCAGCCGCTTTCAATTGTTCTTCGACCTGTTTCTTGATGGAGTTCAGGTGACTGGCTTCCCTCATAGCCTGCATACGTTCGGGCTGAGATTGAGGATTTTGGTTCAGGTTACCCATCAGACTGCCCAGCTGCACCGCCGAGGTGGAACCGGCTAAAATCCCCAGTCCCCCATCGGTTTGGAGCGGATTGGCAATCTGAATGGTGGCGTTGAAACCGGCCGCCAGGGACGTGCGCAGCTTGGCCAATTTGCCCTGATCAACCTGAGAAATCGCGTACAGCACCAGGAACAGGCACATCATGACGGTAATCATGTCCAGATAGGATACTGCCCAACGCTCGGTGTTGTCAGGTTCCGGACATTCATGCTTACGCTTTGCCATACAAGTTCCTCCTCTCGGTGTTTGCGGAAAAGTCGTTTCCTAACGACGGGTCAGGCCTAGGCCGCTTTTTCGGCCTTTAGCTGGTTCGGCGGAATCAAGGAACGCAGACGTTCGCCAACCTGACGCGGGTTCGCTCCGGACTGCAGACTGATGAGCCCTTCCATGACGATTTCCATCCGAGCCAACTCCAGATTGGAGATTCTCTGCATACGGGAGGAAATCGGCAGCCAAATCATGTTCGCACTGAGCAGACCCCACAGGGTAGCCACGAAAGCCGAAGCAATCAACGGACCCAAAGTCTCGGGCTCGGACAGCTGCGTCAGCACGTGCACCAGGGAAATCACGGTACCGATAACGCCAATGGTCGGGGCATAACCGCCAGCGACGTGGAACCAGGCATAAGCGGTCTTGTCTGACTGCTTGCGAGCCTCAATTCTATCCGTCAACATGGAACGCAAATCTTCGGGATCCATGCCATCGATGGCAGCCATCAAACCTTCACGCATGAACGAGTCCTCAATGCCTTTCGCGGCGTCTTCCAAAGCCAACAGACCTTCGCGGCGAGCTTTCTCAGACAGAGACACGATGGTGTCAATCGCGTCGGTAGCATCGGGAACCTTAGCTGTGAATGCTTTCGGAACCTGGCCAAAAGCATAGAGAAAGTCTCTCATGGTGAAAGACGCCATGGTCGCCAGAATCGTCCCCCCAAAGACCAGGGTCATGGGCGGGGGCAACAGGATGTTTGTAATCTCGGCACCCTCCATATACAGCATGGCTACTACTGCCGAGAGCGCGCCAACGACGCCAACGATTGATGCGGGATCCATACTTAGTCCTCCGAATCTTTCTCAATGTTCACCACGGTAAGCCTCGCCGCAGGCGTCGAAGTCCGGGAATCGTCTTGAATGAGTTCCTCAACGCGAGCCAGCAGGCGAGCGCGGTCCTCACGGATCAGTTCGATGACTTCGGTCACGGTTTGGGAAACCACGTAGCGAGTTGCGTCCACCATGACGATAATCGTGTCAGGCGTGGACTCGACGCGCTCAATCAGGTCAGGGTTTAGGACAAAGTCCGACCCGCCCAAGCGTGTCAACGCAATCATGGTTCCTCCTCTGCGCGGTTTTCCTTAACTTCGGTGTTTTTTCTGAAATTGAAAGGCTTTTAGGGATTTTCCAAGGAATTTCTCGGGATTTTTCACCCTGAGTTCAGTCCCGGTTTACCCCTGGTTTAGCGCTTCATATTCACCAGTTCCTGCAGGATTTCATCCGAGGTGGTGATGACGCGGCTGTTTGCCTGGAAACCGCGCTGGGACAGAATCAGGTTCGTGAACTCGGCGGCCAGGTCTACGTTCGACATTTCGACGGCGCCGCCCGTCATGGCGCCACGCTGGCCGGTGCCGGCTTCGCCAATCTGGGGCTGCCCGGAGTTACCGGATTCCACGAAGTAAGAGCTGCCCGCCTTTTCCAAGCCCAGCGGGTTAGCAAAGCTGGCCACAGCGATACGCGCCAACGGCCGGTTATCCCCGTTCGAGAACGTGCCACGAATCGTGCCGTCAGCCTCGACCGAGTAACCCGTCATGTAGCCCGCCATATTGCCATCGACCTGCTTTTGACCGAAGTTATTAACCCCGCCGAAGCCGGTCATCGCGGACAGGTCCAGATTAACCTTTTCTTTCGTGACATTTGGAGTCGGAATTGTGGTCACTTTAGGCGATTTGGTCGTATCGACATTGACCTGATCGAGCTTGAATTTAATGCTCTTTAAGGCTTTCTGAGACTCTTGATCCAGAGTACCGTTCGTTCCAAACTGGAATAGCAGCACTCCGTCATTGGCATCAGTCTTAACCGTGGATGCGCCGGTTTTGACCTTGCCGCCAGCCGTAACTTCCAGCTTGATACGTGCCCCACCATCAGTTGTGGCTTTTTCACGCTGTTTTTCGTCTAACTCTGCGTATGCTTTCGCGTCATAAGCGCGCAGCTCCCACTTCGGTTCGGTACCGGGATCGGCAAAATCAGTACGCGCGAAAGTCAGCAAGACATCGTGCGGGTTGCCCTTATCATCGTAAGCATGCACGATTTGGGAATGCTGGAACGCGTTATCCGGCGAAGTCTTGGAGCCGGTCGGATCCATATAAATTTGGTCAGCGGGAATGTTACCGCCATAAATGACCTTGGTAGTCGGTCTGCCCTCTACCGTCTGAGTTAGCGGCAGGGTGATATTGCCGGGAGTACCCGAAGCGTTAATGGTTCCGTCCTTGTCGCCCATCCAGCCCTGCACGAACGAGCCGTCTGCCGCGACGACCTGACCTTGGGCATCCAAACCAAAGGAGCCGTTACGGGTGTACACGCTGGAACCGTTGGTTTTGCGCAGGACATAGAACCCGTCACCATTAATCATGGTGTCCAGGTTACGGCCCGTCATCTGGGCCGCGCCGCCGGTGAAGTTTTGGGTGATGGACTGGAGCTTCACACCCAAACCGACCTGCGCGGGGTTCATACCGCCGCGCTCGTTTAGTCGAGGCGCCGCCCCGGAACGCACCAGCTGGCTGAACGTGTCCTCGAAACGAGTCGACGCGCTCTTAAACCCGGTGGTATTGACGTTAGCGATGTTGTTGGAAGTGACATCGAGCATGGTCTGGTGGACACTCAAGCCCGAGATGCCGGTAAATAGTGAACGTAACATTTTCTCTTTCCTTTGCTCTATGAAGCCGCGGGGGCTGGAGTGTTGTTTCCTTGATTAGTGGTCTGTGTAGCCGGGGCGGGAGTGGCTCCCGGCTGGTTCGGGGTGGTTCCAGTGGCGGTTCCCGAAGCCGCCGGCGTGTTCTTGGGTTCGGTGGCCGCGCCTGTCTTTTTGCCCTCCTGCACGGCGTCCTTGATGGCCTTATCCAAAGGCGTGTCATCAGTCGGGTCGGCGATACCGAGGATGTCGCTCATGTCGACCTTTTGGTTGCCGATGTGGGCCAAGACTTTGCCGTCAGCCAGGAACTCCACGGCTTCAATCTTGCCCGCGGTCGTCACGGCGTTGCCATCAGCATCAACGGCGTCATACACGGCCGTCTTGCCGACCATGGTCGTACCCTGGGCGCGCTGCTGAGCCTCAAAAGACTTCTTGGAGGCCTCGGTCATCTGAATCATCTGTTCCATGTTCGTCATGGTCGAGGTCTGTTCCAGCAGCTTCGCGGTATCCATCGGCTCGGTCGGGTCCTGGTACTTCAACGTCGCCAACAGCAACTTCATGAAGTCGTCCTTGCCCAGCTTGCCGGGGTTTTCCTTCGTTTGAGCAGCCTTATCGGTCTTTTGTCCCTCGTTCATTTTCTTAAGGAACAGGGCCTGCTTTTCGGCATCGCTCATTTCCTTGGTGGTGGCGAGGGTTTTCGCTTCCTCTTTTGCCTTGGCGTTTGCCCCGATTGTGTAATTATCCACAATCGGATTGGCGCCGGCGCTTACTGCATCAACTGGCATAGTATTCTCCTCACAATCACGCGAACATATCCACCGAACCATCGGTGCCGTCCTTCAGGACGTCACCCACCTTCGGCCTGGAAACAACGTCTTCTGGTTCAGTTTCGGATCCATCCGTACTGGCTGCGCCTGCGTGGCCAGCCTGACCGGTTTCCCTCTCGGAAGAACCGGTTCCAGCGCCCGTGAACTGGGCAAACTCTTGAGCGTTTTCCGCCACATCCAAATCCGCCTGCAACCCGGTGGAAGCCAGGTCACGGCGCAAGTCGCTGAGCACTTGGCGCAGCTGGTCGCGCGCCGCCTCCGAAGCTCCCAACAGCTGCAGATGCACGGTGCCGTCAGCGTGGAAGTTCGCCGCCACCCGCACCGGGCCGAAGGTCTCGGGGTTGATGGCTAACTTCAACTGATGCTGACCCTGACCCAACACTTTCAACCGTGACAGCTGGTGCTGCATCTGGTCAAAGAGCTGCTGGCTCAAGTTCGGGGCGTAAGTCGGGGCGGCTTGGGCCACCGGGTTCGGGGTGGACACAGCCGGAGCAGCGGCCGGCGCGGCGGATGCCACGGGGGTCGTCTGAGCCGAGGTGCCGGACACAGCGCTCACCGCGGAGCTACCTGCATTGGACGCTCCCGCCGCGGTGGCATTCGCGCTGTTCCCAGCTGCTTGCCCGGCCGCCGCCAAGGCTTCGGACATTATTGCTGGCTGCTCGATTTCTTCAGGCACCACCGGGGCTGCGACCTCAGGTTTTGCCGGAATCAGTGACGGGGCTTTACCGGATTTCAGCTGGGCGGCAATGTCTGCCCCGTCTATCGGTTTTTCTGTCTGCGGCGTCTGGACCACGGTAGCGGAGGGCTCCGGAGTGTCCGGGGCGGCCTCGGGCTGGGTCAAAGCCGGTTCCTCAGTTTCAGGCGCCGCCGTTTCCGTTTCTAGAGCTGGCGCTGGGGTCTGTGCCGTGGTTTCCTCCGGAGTGAGGGAGACAGCAGGTTCCTCCGGGACCACTTCCGGGGTCGTTTCAGCGGTTTCCGTCAGCGTTTCCACAATCTCTGCGGCCACATCCGCCCCGGTTTGCGGCGCAACCGCGGTATTCGCGGCGGTGTCCCCAGCGGGGGTGGTTTCCGCAGTCTGTTCAGTATCGGCCGATTTCGTGGTGTCCTGAGCCGGCTCATCTGACGGTTTCGCTTTATCAGCGCGGTCCTTTGGGGTGGTCGAGTCCTTCGCCGCAACTTTTTCGGGACGCCCCGGGCGTTCCGGGCGTTCGGGACGCTCGGGCTTGTCGGCCCGGACATTGCCAGGTTGACCAGGGTTGTCATGACGCGTACGGGACGGACGAACCGACGCTCCCGGTTCAGTCGCCCCGACACGGGAAGGCTTTGCCGGAGCAGGGCGGGAATCACGAGCCGAGCCAGGGTGGTTTTCCCCACGGCGCGCCACGCTTTCATCGGGAGTGCGAGCTTCGGTCGCCAACGCACTCATGAGGGACTCAAAAGCGGTGGTGTCGGCTGTTTTCGCACCCTGCGAAGCCATTTGGGCGGCAATCGCGGCCGCATTCGTGTTCTTAATATCGATCATGTCACACCCCCAAAGATGAACGTAGGGCGCCCAACGCACTCAAGGACGACGCGGTATTGCTCAAGCTCGCGTTGGCTCCCATCGTGCCGCGGTTCCCGGCCAAAGCCCCCAAGCCGCCGGCCGCATTAGAGCCGTACAGTGAGGAGCCGCCCAAGAACTGGCTGAGTAGGGTCGAGCTGTAAGAATTATTCGAGTTAGCGGTTCCCATCAAGGCAGCCAGCGGATTCGCCCCGGCAGTGCCCGCTCCCGTTCCTGACAGGGCTCCCACCAGCGCGGCAGCCAGGTCTGCGGACGGATTGCCCGGATTCGCCGCACCGCGGTTAGCCGGACCGGAAGCCGCGTTATTTTGGGCCAAAGCCGCATTGCCCAAGGCTCCCAGCAAGCTCACCAAACCCGCCGCCACGGCATCCGGCGAAGGCGCCACCGCGCTGCCGTTGTCTCGGAAAGCCGCGTTCGCAGTGACCCCGGTCGGGGCTGCGGATTTATCGGAATCTTCCACGGACGGGGTGACGCGGGAAGCGGCCTTGGCGGTATCCGGAGCCGTCGGCGCGTTTACAGTCGAAACGGGCGCCCCCGGAGCGTCTCCCGCGGAGGGCATCACGCGGCGAATGGTTACAATCGGACCCAAGTCAGAAACGTTGGCTTCCGTTACGGTCTTGCCCGGACGCGGCGCGTGAATCGCCTTGCCGTTGCCGACATACACTGCCACGTGTCCGGAGTTGCGCAGAATCAGCAGGTCGCCGGGCTTCGCATTCTCAATGCCGTCGACTTCCACACCGGAGTGCTGCTGATCGTAAGTGACGCGCGGCAAAGTTACGCCGACTTCCCTAGCGGCAGTTTGGACCAATCCGGAACAATCCAGCCCTTTGGCGGGGTCGGTACCGCCCCACACGTAGGGCACCCCGATGTAGGACCGAACCTTTTCCACGAAAGCCTCAGCGGTCCCGGGAGCTCCTTGGATCTGCCCTTTACCGGAAGTCCGGGTGGGAGTGGCCTTATTGGCCGCAGAAATTTGGCTGGCCAACTTGGTGCTGAAATCTCCCGTAGTCTCGGAATTTTTAGACGTTGATTTTGCCGCCCCACTCTCGGTCACCGAGACCGGTGGACGGCCGTTGTTATTCAACGCATTAATCATGTCTTGAATCGCACTGATTCTTGACTGGACACTAGCCAGGCTCACAATTGACCTCCCTTGGCAAAAGCGGGGCTTTGCTGACCGATTGAGCCTGTCACAGACTCACTCGGGAGCGTTTCCCTTATCGTGCGAACACGCGGTTCCGCACCGGTTTTGCCCTCCGTGGCACTGCCAGTGTTGCCCATGTGAGACGCAAGCTCATCAAGAACAACCTGTTCCTTATGCAAATCATCGGCAATAACTTCTTCCGCATGACGATTTTCAAGTTTTTCTAAGGTTGCAGTGAGGCGACGAGCCCCCTGCCATTCATCCTGACGCCGATCCACCACCGCTTGCGCGTACTCTTTTCGAGCAATGCCCTCTTGAATCTGCATCATTGCCGCGTTACGCATCGCCGCAGCTACAGCCAGGTTTGTGGCCCCGGTAGTCTGCATAGAACCGAGCCGGGCACGGGCCGAGGACAGCTGCTGATCCGCGTGGTTTAAGTCCGCGTGAGCCGAGGCGAGACGGCCCGCCGCCTGATCCTCTTGGAGTTGGCGTAAATTGAGTAAACCCTGAAGACGGAACGCGCGATCTACCATTGACTACACCCCCTATGCCGCTTTCTCAGACTTGAAAGCCTGATAGAGATCAAACAGTTGCGACCAAGCCGCGTCGAATTCGACCTTTTCATCGGTCTTTTGGGTCAGGAACGCTTCGATGTCGGCATCATATTTCACAGCCGTGTCCACTTCGGGATTCGTGCCTGCCTGATAAGCCCCCACGTCCAGCAGGTCCTGGACCGAACGCTTCGCCCCCATAATCTGACGCAGGGCGGTAGCGGCCTCTTTTTGTTCCCGTGTAGTGACTTTGGAAGCCACCCGGGAGATGGAGCCTAGGGCATCAATAGCCGGATAGTGGCCAGCCACCGCCAGTTTCCGATCCAACACCACGTGCCCATCCAGAATGGAGCGCGCCTGGTCAGCGATGGGTTCGTTGTGGTCGTCCCCGTCCACCAGCACCGTGTAGATGCCGGTCACGGACCCAACCGAACCCGAACCGGCCCGTTCCAACAGTTGAGCCATCATCGAGAAAGTCGAAGGAGGGTAACCGCGAGTGGCGGGCGGTTCACCTACGGACAGGCCGATTTCGCGCTGCGCCATGCAGGTACGGGTCAGGGAATCCATCATCAGCAGGACGTGGCGGCCCGCGTCCCGGTAGTACTCAGCGACCCGGGTGGCAGTGAAAGCGGCACGTTTGCGCAACATCGGGGACTCGTCAGAAGTCGCCACCACCACGACAGAACGGGACAGACCCTCCTCGCCCAAGTCATCTTCCAAAAACTCCCGGACCTCCCGCCCGCGTTCGCCCACTAGGGCGATGACACAGACTTCGGCATTCGTGCCGCGAGCAATCATCGACATCAAAGTCGATTTGCCGACCCCGGAACCGGCAAACAGGCCAATGCGCTGGCCTCGCCCCAAAGTCACCAGGGTGTCCAAAACCCGCACCCCCATCGCGACTGGCATATCAATCCGGGCACGCTCCAACGCGTTGGGAGCCGCCCCGTGAATCGGCACCCGGTCAGCCGCATAGATAGGGCCTTTACCGTCAAGCGGGCGACCCGCCGCATCAATGACTCGACCCAGCAGAGCCGGACCGACCGGAACTGTGGCCGGCAGACCGGTACCGCGAACCGGAGAACCAATCCGCAAACCGTCCAGATTGTCCAGGGGCATACACGAGGCGATACCCGCGTCCAGCGCCACCACTTCGGCGGGAACTCCCGGATCATCACCAACCAACACGACTTCACCCACAGAGCATTGCAAGCCGCGGACCTGCACAGACAGGCCCACAACGGACTCCACCTCACCGACCCGTTGGGGGCGCGAGGCATTCAGCAAACTCACAAAAGAGGGTAAAGTGGCCAGCTCCAAGACGCTCACTCCTCGGCTGCTTGAGCGGACACCAGAGCCTCTCGCGCACGCCGCACAGCCGAAGTCAGCCGGGCATCCAGCAAACCCTCCGGCATGTAAGCCACTGCGTCGCCCGGATCCAGTTCCGAATCGGGAACCAGCTGTACCGGGCAATCCACGCCCAAGCTGGTCAGCGTAGCCACATCCTGTGGGTTCATATTGACCTTCACAATGTCTTTCGGGTCATTCATCGACAAAGCTCGCTTTAACGCCGCCTTGGCGCGAGTCGGTTCATCGGATAGCTCCGCCCCGATCAGGGCTTCCGCTAAATCCACTGCCGCTTCCATCAGTGCGGCTTTCATGTCTTCGATGACCAGGGCGTCCCGGGAGGAAACCGCATCGGCAATAGCCTGGATTTCATCCATCGCGTCCACATAAGCCTCGGTGCGGGCTTCTTCGGCCAGGCGCGCGTCCTCATTGAGGATGTTGCGCTCCTGTTCAGCTTCACGAGTCGCCCGTTTTTGACCGGCAGCCCACCCGGAAGAAAAGCCTTTGGCGTATCCGAATGCCTGGGTGGATTTGTCGTCGCCTTTGGCTTGGTTGGAAGCGCCCGCCAAACGGAACGCGCCCGCCGTAGCCGACCCGGCAGCGGTGGATAGCGGCACCGGATTGGGCGCACCGCCGCGTCGCTGGTTTTCTTTGACCTCCAAGAGGTCCTGGTCAAGCCACATATTCGTCTTCCTCCTCGCGGCGGATGACGATTTGGCCAGATTCCTCCATCTTGCGGATCAGCTGGACGATTTCGGAACGAGCTTCCTGAACCTGGCTCATGCGTACGCTGCCCAGCATGTCGATTTCTTCCATGACATTCTGGCGAGCACGCTCGGAAAGGTTCTTCATCAGGCGAGAACGCAAATCTTCGTTCGTGCCCTTCAGGGCCATCGCCAGGCGAGCCCCGTCGACCTGCCGCAGCACCAACTGAATACCGCGATCTTCGAGCATAACGATGTCTTCAAAGACGAACATCCGGGAGCGGACTTCATCAGCCAGGTCCTCGTCACGTTCTTCCAACCCGGTCAGAATCATCTTTTCAGTACCAGGATCGGCCCGGTTGATGATGTCGACCAGCGGTTCGACACCGCCGATAGCTTGCATTTCTTCAGAGTTAATGACCTGCTCAGCCTTCTTTTGCAGGGAAGCAGCCACCAGGGTAACCATTTCGGGGTTAGCCCGTTCCATCTGGGCAATGCGCACTGCCACATCGCCTTGAAGTTTCGGACCCAGACCAGCCATGACACGCGCGGCGTGATCCGGACGCAGGTGCGCCAGCACCAGGGCAATCGTCTGGGGGTGCTCGGAGGAAACCAACGTCACGATTTCACGTGGATCGGCGGATTTCAGGAAATCGAAAGGCTGCCCCTGCATGCCCTGCATCAGGCGTTCCATGATTTCCGCAGCTTTTTCCCTGCCGAAAGTCTGTTCCAAAACTTTCTGAGCGTAGTCCAGACCGCCATGACCCAGTTGCAAACTTGCCGATGCTATGGAGTTTTCATAGAACTCATCGATGACGTCCGCGGTGATTTCGCGAGGTACGTTGGTCATCCGCAAGATTTCAGCTGACAGCGCCTCGACCTCATCGTCAGTCATTTCGCTCATGACGCGGGCAGCGCGATCCTTACCGATTTGAATCAGCAGCAAGGCGGCTTTCTGCAACCCGCTCAAAGTCAGTGCTTGTGACATTACCATGATTAGTGACCTCCCATCCAGGCGCGCAGCTGCTCAGCAACCAGTTGCGGTTTGTCGAGAGCCAGTTCGGCAATCTCCTCACGCTTGGCTTCAATCTTTAGCAGGATTGGATCGGGTTCAGGCTCCGGTTCGGGTTCGGGCTCCGGTTCAGGTTCCGGAATCGTGGCCGCCTCGATCTCCAGAGCTTCTTCCTCCGGAGCGCTCAAGGTGTAAGGATCGGGCAGCTGATCCAGCTCGCCGAGGTCCAAAGCCTCACGTTCGCGAGCCTTGGCACGTTTCTTGGCCACCGCCGCGATGATAATCAACAGCAAGATAATCAATCCGGCAATAACTGCCTGACGAATCAGGGAGGCGGTCTTTGCCGCGGCCTCCGCGGCAGCTTCAGCCGCAGCAGCCTTTTCAGCCGCTTTCTTTGCCGTGTCGTCGAACGGAGAACGCGAGATATTCACAACGTCTCCGGTAGCAGCATCAATACCGGTAGCCGCCGCCACCATGTCACGCACTTGTGCCATATCCAAGCGCCGAGCGGTATCTTGATTCAATACGACCGACACGGACTTGCGCAACGCCGCTCCAGGAGCACGAGTCGACTGGGTCACTTCTTCGTTGACCGCGTTGTTTTGCACGTTTTGGGTGTTGGAGTAGTTACCGCCGTTATTGCCGTTCAGCTCGTAAGGGTTGGCAATGTTATCCGGCCCCAAGATGCCACCAACGATGGCCCCGCCACCGCTGTACTGTTCGGCCGCGTTCGAGGCAGACAACTGCTTAACCCCGCCTTCCGGATCGGTAAAGATACGAGTGGTCTTTACCTGGTTATCTTGGGAGAGGTCAACTTGCGCCGAGACACGGGCATTACCGACCCCAACTAGGGGCTCCACTACCGCCAAAGCCTTGGCGACCAAGCTCTTTTCCATTTCCGAAGCCGCGGCCGTACCGCCTTCGACCTTGTCGGACAGGCTGTTGCCCAGCGTATCTACCACGGTCACTCCCGACTTGTCCAAGTTCGGCACGGAAGCAGAAACCATGTTAATAACGGCTTGCACCGTGTCATTGGAGACGTCTTTGCGATTCTTCGGGGTGATGGTCACAGAGGCGGTGGTAGCAACGGGTTTCTTCGGGTCGGCAAATACGGATTCCTGCGGAATAGCCAGGGCGACCGAAGATTTTTCAATGTCGTCCATGGTGTCGATGGTCTTGGCTAACTCGCCTTCCAGGGCGCGTTTCTTGGCCATTTGCTGTTGGAAGTCGGAAGCCGCCACGCCCAGGTTATCCAAAACGGCATAACCGGCAGTGGGCTGTGCGGGCAGGTCAGCTGCCGCCAAGCTCATGCGTGCGCTCTGCACATCTTTCGCCGGCACCTTGACCACACCATTATCGGCGACCTGATATTTGATGCCTTGTGAATCGAGTTGTTCGGTGACGGCAGCTTGATCTTTATCCGTCAAACCGGAGTACAGGGTGGTGTAGTCGGGACGTGCCACCCAAGAGTAAAGCACCACGCCGCCCAAGATGAGCACGGCTACCCCGATAATCGACAGGGTCTTTTGGCCTAACGAAAACTGGCCGACGGTACTTTTGACTTTATCTACTGCGTTTACGATGACCGGTGGCATTATGCTTGCATCCTCATAATCTCGTTGAACATGTCAACTGCCTTGTTCCGTATAGTGGAGGTCAGTTCCATAGTCAGCTGGGATTCTGCGGCTGCAATAGTGTATTGGTGGACATCATTGAGTTGCCCGGTCAGGGCCTGCACACCCAGCTTCTTGGCGGTACTCTCACGTTGCTGCATGTTGTACACCGCATCGGCAAAAACGTTGCCGAAAGAGGTTTCCGCGACATCGCGGACATCTCCACCCAACGGGGTTAGACCGGTGCCAGTCGGGACGATGTGCGTGGCATTGGTGCCAAGACGCGACGGACCGGCTTGGGTGGCTGCGGAACGTGAGAACCCAAGGGATTGTACTAAGTTATTGGTCAGCTGCTGGGTTCCGGTCAAGGAACTGGTCAAGTTGCTACCAATACCATCTACAGAGTAAGGCATAGCTTACTTACCTCCCGATTTGCAATGCTGCTTCGTAGGTGGACTTTGCACGGTCCACCACGGCAGCGTTTGCCTGGTAAGCCCTTTGCGCCATAATCAACTGGGTCATCTGTGATCCCAAGTCAATATCAGGGTGGCGGACATACCCTTCTTCATTCGCGTTCGGATCGCGGGGGTCGTACACGATCCGGCCGTCGGTGCCACCGAGCGCAATGCCCGATACCATCGTGCCTGCTGGACGCCCGTAATCAACGGCCTGAGCCACCACGTAGCGGGCCCGGAAGGCCTCTTCGTTCATGGGCTTGGTAGTGTTGATGTTGGCGATGTTATCCGAGATGCAGTCCAACCACTTGCGGTTGACTGTCATGCCGGTTCCAGCGATACCGATTGCTCCAAACGTGGTCATGATGTCGTCCTCATGGCAGAGCGAATGTTGGCGTATTCCCCACTGATTGCTTGGGTAGCCAGCTGAAAGCGAAGAACCGTATCCACGCTGGAGATGGTCTCAGTGTCCAGGTTGACATTGTTACCGTCTATACGAGTGGGCTCCAAAGAGCGAGCAGTGGCGATATGCGTGGTGGCAGGGTGTCCGAACTCGACGGCGCGAGCCAGTTCACTTTCGAACGATACCTTGCCGGACAAGAATCCTGGCGTCTGAATATTGGCAATGTTGTCGGCGATGACTCGCTGACGCATAGACAATCCATCCAGCGCGGTTCGCATTGCTACGTAACCAACAGAATCAAACATGACGACCTCACATGTTCTCTCGCTGGATCATTCCTTCGATCCTCATTACCCGCATAACTTCCTGCTAGCGGTTCAGTGCTTTTTGCGCTGACATATTCAGTATCGGCAGTTCCCAAGGAATTGTCGAGGAGTTTTGTTAATTTGTTTTGGGGTTCATGGGAAGTTTCTGCGAACCCCGCGATTTTTACATTAAGTAGGTTTTTGTTAGTACAAATGTCCGAACTATATGCCCTGGTAAATAGGGTTTCTGGAAGATTACACAGCTGTAACTTACCGTATTTTCAGCATCATATTTTTACCACCTTGTCAGCTTTCAAATCGGCAGGTTTCGTTCACCAAAAGTTTCTATATCTATAAAGCTAAACGGCACCTCGTTCAGTTTCTTTTCAGCTTATTATGCGACCCGTTCGCGCCCCGACCATTTCTCGCGCTGTCAAAATGTCGCCAATTTTGTGTATATCCACGTGAAATTCCCCTACGACCAGGTCAAATATAAATTCTTTAAGGCTGGTAACATTCTGAGGCTTAGCTGAGTGTTAGGCTAAACTTCCCCGGACGTACAAATTTTAGCTAGCTTGTAGGTTTCGATGCAAAATTAATTCACTAGCGTTCATAAACTGAACATAGTTAGGACTTTCATCCTGGGTGTGATGTTGGTCACACTACCTAATTTGTACGCATTTACACAGCTGTTTTACTGCTCTTTTGCCCAAATACTCAGGGAGCTTTCAGGAAGAAACGCTTTCCTGAAAGCTCCCCGTGAACACAAACCGCGGCGACACCCCTGAGTGAGCCCCGCGCTTTTACCCCTCTAAATCTAAATACCGGGGACCTGGTTCGATTTTCTTTTCAGGAGGAATCTTGCGGAGCTTATCGCGTTCTTCCCCGGCGCGGCGCAACTCTTCTTGATTCTTACGCATGGCAGACGTGACTTGTTTCCCCAACTCCGACAAGTCCTTTTGTACCTGACGCGCTCGCGGAGCCAAATCCGGAGGCAACGGCCCCAACCGCGGGGGCTGCCAACCCGACTCATCGGAAGGAATCTGACCGGCAGCCAGCATCCGGCTGTCCGCAGCAATCTGGGCTTCCAACCGATCCAACTCGTCCTCCCACCCCGAGGAGTTATCGCGTTTAGCCGACACCCAAATCACCTCGTGAATTGCGCTTCACCTCACCGGGCTTAGCTATCCCCGCAGACTTTGCTTCCTCCGCTTCCAGCTGTGCGGCCGCCTGTTTCCACGCGTCCGCCAGCGGTTCAAACAGCTCCCGAATCTCTTGAGCTTTATCAGCGTCGCCCTGCACGTTGGCGTTGACCAGTTCTTTCATGGCATACACATACAAAGCCATCAAACCCTCAGCACCGTCCCATACGTCCATCCGCAGGGACGACATCAACTCGGCGATGATGTCCTGAGCATGAGTCAGATTTTTATGCGCTTCAACCCGGTTCTGACCGCGCAGGGCTTTCTCAGCCCGTCCAATATCAAGCAGCAGCCGGTCGTAGAGCATCGTCAATAACCTGGCCGGCGAAGCCGTGACAATAGAGTCCTGCTGGAACCTATTAATGGCGGTCTGCATACTTTCCTCCACTTAAATAAAACGTACCCTTTAACCATACTTCGGCTGGGTTCACAATGTATGAAACCCAGCCGAAGAATGTTAGATTATGCGGTTTTTACTGGCCTCCCAGCTGGGCTAACTGTCCAGCCAGCCAAGCCTGCTGCTGTTGCATCCGAGCCAGCATCGTCTCCAGAGAGGAATACTGCTTGTACAGCTGGGCTTCCTTACGCTCCAGACGATCGGAGTAGTCGGAAATCCGGTCATCATAGTACGAGACGGTCTGCTGCCGCGACTCGATGACCTTGGTCAACGACCCTTCGGTAAAGTCAGAGACCTTGGAAGCCATGTCCCCGACCTTCTTGGAGAACTCCACCATGACCTGCTGCACCTTTTCGGGGTCGCTTTCCATGGCCTTCTTAAACTTCTCGGCATCGAACTTCAAGTCCACCTGAGAACTGTGGAACTTACCGTCTGCGCCTTTTTCGACACCGCCCCCGAGGCTAATCCCAAACGAGGCTAGGGAATAGGTCTGTGACTTACCCTCGGCATCCGTAAGGGTTATCCCGCTGGAAACCAGGCTCAAAATGTTGTTCTTAAGCTCACGGCCTTCCGAGTTACCCAGCGGACCGGCAGCGGTATAGGTGAAACGCTTGTTGGTTAGCGGATCAATGGCTTCCTTGGTGACGCTTTGCATCCCTCGGTTCAAGGTGGTCAGGGCATCCGTCAGGGAGCCCATCATCTTTTCCATCTTGCCCGCGGCCACATCGAAGTCCCGCGTGGCGTTAATCTTGACACCTTTTAACAGGGCATCGGTATAGACCGGGGTGCCGTCAGCGTTCGTCTTTTGCACCACGTTGGACAAGTCAATTTTGACGTTATCCATAATCTGAATCTGGTTCGATCCGTAGGTGCGTTCCTGGCCGAGCAGGCGAATCTTGGCATCCGAAGATTGATGGATGATGTTCAGAGTCTGTTCCTGAGCACCGGTACCCGCCACGGCGGCAGCCAAAGCGGTAGCGTCTTCGTAAACGTACTGAGCCGAGTTCGTGGCCGCGTCCGTCTTGGAAGTTTTGGCAGTCAGTCCCAGACCCTGCGTGATGTCACCGGCGAAAATCTTGTAGTCGCCCTTGTTGGCTCCGGTTTCAGTCCCGTTAATCTGAAGCAAGTATTTGCCCGTACCATCGGGATTGTCGCCGATACGCACCGCCGTAGCAGTTACTCCGGAATCAGTGGCCGCATTGATAGCCCGGGCGAACGCCGGGGCGTTGGCCGAGGTAGGGGAAATCGTGGTGATTTTGTCACCAAGCATGATGGAAATCTTGGGCGGCTCACCCTTTGCCTTGGCGGCATCGTAGAGGCTCTGGATAACGTCCTGATCCAAGGTTGCCTGCTTCGACTTCGCCACCTGCAGAACATCGAATTCGACCGAGCCAACTTGGGCTCCGGGCGAAGTGGTCACTCCTACCATCGGATCGGAAGACGTCGCCTTGGCGGCTTCCCAGATTTCTGAAGTATTGAAACGGACGCTTTCCTTGCCCACACGCCCATACACGTCCCAAGCCGCCCGCTTAATGTTGGCGAACTTGCTGTTCATATTTTGGAAAACTTGGACCTGAGACTTGTACTCACTTTGCTTTGTCTTCAGCTTGCCCAGCGGAATCTGCTCCAGCATCATCAGCTTCTCGACAATGCCCTGGGTATTGAACCCGCCCAGTCCTGGTAATGCAATTCCCATGATGTGCTCCTTCCATGGAATAAAAGGTGTTATCCCATCCTGAGATAACGCCGAGGTTCAGAACACCGACAGGTGTCCCACTGACACTACCTCATGCTTAATTGTCGGTCATTATCCCTGAGAATTAAGGGGAAATTATTTTTTTCGTCGATTCCGGCGCGCTTCCGCCCGCATATTCTGTTGCCGAATGGACAATCCTCCCAGGTAAGAGGTGGTTGGCGGGGTCGGTGGTTTTTCTTCTTCCGCCGGGAGTTCCGCTGCGGATTCCCCACCATGTAAGTGGGCTTTGTCTTTACTTTTAGGTTTCTCGGCGGCTTCGGCGGCGCGCTGGGCTTCTTGCTCCGCTTCGAGACGAGCCTTTGCCTGCGCTGTGCCACGGGCGTGACCAGCCAAGAAACTCTTGGTGGAGGTACCCGGCGAATCGTCGGTAGCGTGCTCCCCCTCCTTTTCCTTACGGCGAGACGACCCCCCAGACCCGCCGGACGAAACTTGTGACAACGAATCACGCAGAGACGCTGAACGGGGACGAGGTGTCCCGGAAGTATCCCGCGGGCGACCCCGTGCTGAGGCAGAAACGGGGGGCGCAATGAGCGTGTCCTCTATCTCCAGGTTCATGTCCGGGTCTGCACGCAACATCTCATCGGCGTGATCTTCAATCTTTTGGAAGTAGCTCTCGCGGCGTTTCTTAACGATGCCGGTGACTTCCTCGTTTTCTTCCGCAGCCGCTTCGGGATCGAGGTGGCGGTTCATCCCCTCACGCATCAAGGTGAGGGCTTCGGAACGCAGCTGAGACACTCGAGATTGGGTGACGCCCAACTCGTCGGCCACATCTTGAATCGGACGTTCCTCAAAAAAGACCTGCTCCACCACAAAGCGCAAACGCTGCGGCAGGGCGCGAACCGCGGCGCGCAGATACACCAGGCGTTCGTCATCCAGCAGCGTGTCTTCCGGGGAGGGACTTTCATCGGGGAGTTCCAGAGTCCGGTCGTCCTCGTTACCGGCGGGTGCGTCCATAGAGACGACGCGGCGAGCGGCATCTTGCTGAGCGGACTCCACCGACTCTACGTCCACCCCCAGAGCCGAAGCGAGTTCCTCTTTCGTAGGGGCGCGTCCCGCAGCAGCCGTGAGAGTAGAGGTCATTTCCTCCAGCTGTTTGGTGCGTTGACGAGCCCCGCGGGTCGCCCAGTCCATGGAACGCAGTTCGTCCAGCATGGCTCCGCGAATCCGGTAAACCGCGTAACGATGGAACGGCACTCCGGTTTTTGGGTCATAAGAATTAGCAGCTTGCACCAGGGCCAAAGAACCCGCCGAAGCGAGGTCCTCGCGCTGTACAAAAGACGGGACACGGCGCAACAACTCCGCCACTTGGTAACCAACCAAGGGGAGGTTTTTTTCAATTAGCTCGTTGCGGTTCACTTCGCCGAGTGAAGCCTCCACCGTGTCTCTCCTCAGAAAAAATTGCAGGTGCAGTCCCAGTCAGTTTACCTTTTAAACCATTTAATTAGCGGTAGATTAATGAGGAATCGGCAGGATTGAGTGATTGGCAATTTTGCGGGTAAGTTTAGCTAAAGAGCTGTCAGGCTTTGACGATTGGGCTGACTGAGGAGGAGAGCGCTATGTCGTTAGACGCATTGTCACGCCAACTGTGGAAACAACGTGAAACTCTGGAGGTCATGCTGTTTAAGCTGGAAGAAGAACGTTTGATTACTTCCACAGCCTCATCCCGGTGGCTGCCACGCGCCACTCGTGAGCTGGAAGCCGTCATTGCGCAGGCTCAGACGATGGAACTGGAGCGCTCCATGGAATCTGAAGCCGTGGCGGTCGACTTGGGACTGCCCCCCGAGGCATCCCTGAAAGAAATTGCTGAGGCAGCGGACGAACCGTGGCAGACCCTGTTGAACCAACATCGCGAAGCCCTGATCTCCCTGACTTCTGAAATTGCCGATATGTCCAAGGCGAACCAGGAAGTCCTGTCCTCCCTCCAGCGCGCCACCCAGGAAACCCTGATGAGTATGCAAGGGGCGGAAGAAACCTATGGTGAGGACGGGGGAATCCACGCTTCGGGAACGGGCGAATCCACCATGCTTGACACTTCAATGTAAGAACAAGAACACGGGGTTTTGAAAAAAATTCTCATATCCGAGCCTTTCAAGCCGATGAGCTTAAACGTGGACGCGTGAGGCGTCACAAAGATTGAGTAAGCACACAGGCTAGGGAAAGGACACTCCGATGGGTTCAACGTTTTCTTCGCTGAACGCCGGACTGACCGGTCTTTACGCAGCCCAACGTCTCATCGAGGTTTCCGGGCAGAACATCAACAACTTGAATACTCCTGGGTACACCCGCCAGCGTGTCGAACAGCGGGCTCTCGGTATCGGTTCGGAACCGTCTATCTTTGCAGGTTCCGTCCCCCAGGGCGGCGGCGTAGAGATTACCCGTATCCGTCGGCTCGACGATTTCTTTTTGGATGCGAAACTGCGTTTAGAGACCGGCCGTGCCGCCGGCACCAAAGAAACCAGCATCGCTTGGAAAGGCATCGAGTCCGCGATGGACGAGCTGGGGCGGATGTCGGTTTCCGATTCCATGCGTACTTTCTTTAAGTCTTGGGGAGACGTCAACAATAACTCCGATAACCGCGGGGCGCGCGCCACCACCTTGGGGGCCGCCGAAGCCTTGGTCACCAATATTAAGACCGGCTACACGCACATTAACGACCTGTGGAAGAACGGGCGCGAACAGCTCGACGCGCTGGTGGCCGACTTGAACACCACGATGGATTCTGTCCAAAAGCTGAATGACCGCATCCGCAAGGCTACCGTGGCTGGCGGCAACATTAGCGGCGCGGTCAACCACCTGAAAGATGAACGTGACCAGCTGATCCTGCATATTTCCGAGCTGACCGGCGCTACCGTGCGGCAGGGCTATTCGGTGTACACGAAAGAAAACGCACCGCACCCCAATATGATTGGACAGGCCTACGACGACGGCACCGTAGAAGTCATGCTCGGCGGGAACTCCCTGGTCGGCAAAGATTACGTGAACCACTTTGAGGTGGAAGGCGCCCGCGATATGGCCGGCATTGACTCGGCTCCACGAGACAAGTACAAGGCCGCGGTTGATGCCCTGATAGCCGGGGGTAAGGGTACCGATACAACGTTTGACTACCACGGCCAGAAAATTCAGCGATATCAAGCACATGTGCAGCGTTACGAAGTCGGCGACAAGATTCTGGACAATGATGGTAATGTGGTAAAGACCCTGGTTTCCGGCGATCCCGAGGTCGGCACCAAGTACGTGGCATTTTACGATATGAAGGCTGTCCAGGTGGACGGCAAGACACTGCAGGAAGCCAAAATAGGCGGCGAGCAAGGTTTTACCGACTTTACTTTTATGAAGGACGAGGGTCCGGTGCGGCTGCGCTGGGCACTTGGAGGACACATGGTCGCCATCGAGGACGGCACCATCGGCGGGTTAATGCAAAACCTGAAACCGGCCCAGTTCCCCGGAGTTTCCGGCACCATCGGCAACGGAGGGGCTTGGGCGGAAACCGGCAAGCTCTACAATGACTTGGCGACCAATATCGCCACCGAGATTAACGCGATTCACGCCAACAACACCGGCGAAGGCGGAACGAACAACACCAAGACCCTGGTGACCAAAGAAACCAAGTTCTACAAAGTGGACTTGTCCGCGCCCGAAACTATTGAAGACCCCCCCGGTTCTGGTACTTTCGTGAAGAACCCGAACCGCATGAAAGAAATAACCGGTACTTCCCTAAAGCGCAGCGACTACAAGACTGACGAAGCCTACGATGCGGCCATCAAACAGAAAGTCGCCACTTTGGAAGCTGCCAATCAAGGCTCTGCCATCGTGTATGAAAACGTGAAGGAAGACGGCGGAGACTTCTTTAAGTTCGCCGCCACCGACAACACGCTACCGGCCGCCATGCGCTTGTCCGTGGCCATCAAAGACCCCCAGATGATTGCTGCCGGCCAGTATGTCAACGGGGTCTATGACGGCTCGGTTTCCCTGGCTTTGGGCAACCGTCAAGACGCGCCGACCTCGGCTATGAACGAATGGTCCAAGTCGGTGGTGGACATTGGCGTACACGCCAAGAGCGCCGATGACAAGCACACTTTGGCGGAGCAGACGCGGCTTATCGCCGAACAACGGCAAAAGTCACAGAGCTCTGTTGACATGAATGAAGAAGTTATTAACCTGATACAGGGTCAGCACGCCTACGCGGGCGCGGCACGCATCATGAGTACCGTTAACATGATGCTTGAGGCCCTCATCAACCTAGGTAGGTGACTGACATGATTACCCGCATGACAACCTCTATGATGGCTGGCACTACGCTGGCTACGATTCAGCGCAACTTTAACCGCCTGGCTGATGTAAACAAGCAGCTGTCCTCGGGCAAGCGCATGTCTTTCGCCTCCGATGATCCGGCCTCCTCCGTCTCCTCTATGCGCCTACGCAAGGAACTGGCCGCGACCGAGCAGTTCAAGCGCAACATCAGCGATGCCAACTCCTGGCTGGCGACTTCGGACGCAGCCATGCAATCCGTTGCGGATCGCTACACGGAAGCCCGGACCTTGCTGATTAACTCCATTGACGGAGCTTTGGGAGACAAGTCTCAAGGCGCTCTGGCTGCGCAACTGCGCAAGATTGCCGAATCTATCATGTCGCAGGCTAACTCGACCTACCTGGGTCGCACCGTTTTTGCCGGTAACTCGGATAAGGGCCTGGTGTTTAAGACTGGCTCTGACGGGCACGACACGATTTTCCTCGCCGCCGAGAAAGACGAAATCACCGCTAAGACTGTTGATCGCCGTATCGATGCGGACACGACTGTGCAAGCCAACGTAGACGGTAACGAACTGTTCGGCACCGGCACTATTAAATGGGACGGCAACACCCTGAACACCGACAACAACCCGTCAGTCATGAACCTTCTGATTGCGGCTGCCCAAATTTTGGAATCCCCGGCCGGTCCGGTAGGCGACAACCGCCAGAAGATTGAGTCCATTCAAAAGGAACTGGGCGAACGATTCTCGAAACTCCAGGAAGCGCAATCCGCGGTCGGCGCCCGACACAAGCAGGTTCTGGAAGCGCAAAACAGCGTCATTTTTGACCTGCAGCAGGTCAAAGGCCAGATTTCTGACGTAGAGGATATCGACATCCAAAAGGTCACGATTGACATGTCCCTGGCTTCGATGGCTTATCAAGCATCTCTCAGTTCAACGCAGCGTGTCGTGCAGCCAACTTTGCTAGACTACTTACGATGAGCACCAACGACGAAGTTACCGAAAACACTGAACAAGCCGGCGACGGCGAGGAATTTCCAACGCTCAAAATCCGGATGGTTCGGCCCATGCCGGGCCTGGAAAGCCACCTGGATTTTAGCCTCTCTGCGGTTGATGAAACTGGGGTTTTGTGGACGCTGAAGTCCATCATTGACCCCAATGTTCGTCTGTTCGCGGTTCCCCCGGTGGCATTCTTTGACGGATACACTCCGATTATTCCCTCCTCCGCGAGGGAACGTGTCGAGATAAAAGAGGGCGAAGAGCCCTTTATCCTGGTCATCGTGCACCCGGCATCCGGTTCGTACCCCCACACGGCAAACCTGCTGGCACCCCTGGTCATTAATCCAGAGAACATGAGTGCGATACAGGTCGTGCTCGAGGATCAGGACTGGCCGTTGCAGGCACCTATCGGCGACCCCAAGGAATCCTAAAATTCGGTTCTCGGTACCACGATGACCTTTCAGCGCCCCGGCATGAGCCGCGGCGCTACAGTGGCTTCAAAACTCGGCAATGTCGGTGCGGTAGTGCGAATTCTCCAGGTTGATGCTCTCTAGTGCCCGATAAGCGCGTTGCCGGGCTTCATTCAAGTCACTTCCCCGCGCGACTACTGACAGTACCCGCCCCCCGTTGGCAACTACCTGACCGGAATCGTCGACCTTCGTACCCGCATGAATAACGTGAACCCCAGGCACCTGACTCGCGGCCTCTAGACCGGTGATGACACCGCCCTTCACGGGTGCCTGCGGATAGCCGGAGGCAGCCAACACCACATTCACCACCGCCTCATCGCTGACCTTGAGCTGTGGGGCCGCCGCCAGGTTACCGTCTGCCGCCGCCGCCAGCAACGCCAACAAATCCGTGTCCAGGCGTTCCAGCACCGACTGGGTCTCCGGGTCTCCAAACCGAACATTAAACTCAACCACCCGCGGACCGCGTGAAGTCAAAGCCAAACCTACGTACAGCAAACCGATAAAGTCACAGCCCTGGTTAGCCAGCACGTTACACACCGGCAGGGCGATTTCTTGGGCCACCCGTTGCTCCAGATCCTCTGGCGCCCACGGTAGCGGTGAGTAAGCACCCATGCCGCCCGTATTCGGCCCCTCGTTACCGTCATAGGCCCGTTTGTAATCCTGGGCAGCCGGCAGGGCAATAGCCTCGTGACCATCACAGATACAGAACACCGAGGCTTCGGGCCCGTCCAGGAATTCTTCAATCACGACGGCGGGCTCGTGGGGATTCGCCATCGCCTCAATGCAGGCGGCGGCATGGGCCACGGCGGTATCAAAGTCAGACGTCACCACCACGCCTTTGCCGGCAGCCAAACCGTCTTGCTTCACCACGTAAGGAGTCCCGAAACGCTGCAAGGCATCGCGCGCCTCGTCCAGAGTGCGGCAGGCTACCGAGGTGGCGGTGGCGACCCGAGCCTGCTGCATTATCGTTTTCGCGAATGCTTTCGAGCCCTCCAGGCGAGCGGCCAGACGTCCGGGACCGAAAACTCGGTAACCAGCCTCACGCAGGACATCGGCAACCCCCTTGACCAGTGGGGCTTCCGGCCCAATGACCACCAGGTCGGGACGCAGAGACTGGGCCAGTTCCAGCACCTGTGCCGGGTCATCAGCCACGCATTCCACGTTTTCGCCCACCGCGGCGGTACCGGGATTACCGGGGGCAATCCACAGTTTCTCCAACAGAGTTGATTTCGCAATAGCCCTGGCCAACGCGTGTTCACGCCCGCCGCTTCCCAAAAGTAAAACCTTCACAATTTCAGTTTAATAGCTTTTTAGGCGGTTCAATAATAGGAGTAAAATTTTGCTTTCGGGTCGACTGTTAGGATGTGGGTATGTCGTTTACAGAAGCGCTCGGAATGGGCGAGTTTCGCCCGCAAACTAACGTTGATTTTGGCCGCGTGGCCGAAATTCGTCCCACCCAGGGTCTGTTTGTGGCGTTTGAGGGCTGCGACGGAGTGGGCAAGACCACCCAGATCGCGCGGGCTGCCTCGTGGGTGCGGGAACAGGGCTGGGAAGTCGTCGAGACGCGTGAGCCCGGCGGGACCGACCTGGGGGTGGCCTTGCGCCAACTGCTGCTGGACGCGGGGGACGTATCGGCTCGCGCCGAGGCGCTGCTGTTTGCGGCTGACCGGGCCCAACACGTGCACAAACTCATCATTCCCGCTATTAACGACGGCAAAGTCGTGATAACTGACCGCTACCTCGCGTCCTCCATCGCCTATCAGGGTCACGGGCGGGAACTCGGAGCCCGGGAAATCCGCGATTTGTCTATGTGGGCGACGGGGGGATTAGTTCCGAATCTAACGGTGCTGCTGGACCTGGACCCTGAGGTCTCGGCGGCTCGCCAGGCTGCCGATGCGTCCCTGGGCAGCCCGGACCGGATGGAACGCGCCGGACTCGACTTTCAAAAGCGCGTCCGGGAGGACTTCCTGCGTATGAGTGACGGCCAGGATACTTGGCTGGTCATTGACGCGAGCCTCCCGGTAGAGGAAATCGCCACCCAGGTGCGGCTACGCCTGGCTCAGCTCCTGCCGGTCATCAAGTCCTGGTGAGCCGGAAAGTGGCGGTGAACCCATGAGCATCAACCCCAGCGGCGGCGTGTGGGCCGAGGTAGCCGGTCAGACCCGAGCTATCTCGCAGTTCTCCCAGGCGGCCGTGGCCGCTCGAAACCTGATTGCGGCCCCAGACCGCCCTGCTGACCCCGTAACCTCTGTGGAAAACGCCGCGCCAGCTACGCGGACGGACGCAGGCACCAACCTCGCGGCCATGACACATTCCTGGCTGGTGGTCGGCCCGCCCGGATCGGGACGCTCCACCGCCGCCAAAGCCTTCGCGGCCGCCTTGGAATGTGAGGACCCGGACAACCCCGGCTGCGGAATCTGCGCAGCCTGCCGCGACGTGCGCCAAGGCACCCACGCTGATGTCAGCGTCATGACCACCGAAATGGTCGAAATCAAGTTCGATGATGTGAAAGCCCTGGTCCAGCAGGCCTACCGGCGGCCCGTCCGCGGACCGTGGAACATCATCATCATCGAGGACTACGACCGCATGAGCGAATACAGCTCCAACCTGCTGTTGAAATCCATTGAGGAACCGCCCGAACGTACCATCTGGGTGCTGTGCGCCCCCAGCGCCGCCGACGTGCTCTCGACCGTTCGCTCCCGCACCCGCCTGGTGCAGCTCAGCCTGCCCAGCCCTGCCGCCGTGGCGGAACTGCTGGTTCGTCAAGATGCCTCCATCAGTCCCGAATTAGCGGCTGAAGTCGCCGCGGCCGCTGAATCGCACGTGGGACGGGCGCGGGCCTTGGCTTATGACCCGCAGCTGCGCGACGAAAGGGTGGGGATGCTGCGGATGATTGCTCAGATGAACTCCAGCGCCGAGGCAATATGGACCGCGGCCGCCCTGGTGAAACTGGTAGACAAACAGGCCGAGGCCCTGCGCGGCGTCAATGACCGGGAGGAACGCGAGAAAGTCCTGGAGGCTTTTGGTTTGGCAGCCGACACGCCCGATTCCCGACTGCCCCGGGATGTGAAGTCAGCCCTGCGGGGAGCCAAGCTCAGCGAGACCGATGCGCACCGGCGAGCCCGGCGGGCCAGCTTTGACACTTGGGACCGAGTTTTGGGCGACATTTCGGGTTTTTACCGCGATGTCATGCTGGCACAAGCGGGGTCGACCCAGCCGCGTATCAATCTGTCTCGACCCGCCGGTGAGCTGGTCGATGCTTACGTGGCTCGTGTCGGTACCGGACCGCAGCCCCTAGCCCAAACCACAGCCCGGTTGGAGGCGATTCGCAGGGCTAGACGCCGCCTGATGGGAAACGGTAACGCCACCCTGGACATCGAAGCGCTTTGTGTGGAACTGGTGGACCGGAATAGGGCAAAATGAGCTTAGGCGAACGGAAGGAAGACATGAACAAGCTGACAAAAGGCCTGGGAATCGTGGCCGCCGTGGGACTGGCGCTAGCGGGATTAACCGGCTGCGCCCCGCAGAAACCCCTGGCGCAACCTTCCAAACCACCCAGCCCCACTCAAACTGTGGACCAACCGAAACTTGCCGAGTATTACGCCCAAGACCTGCAGTGGAAGAACTGCGGCGGCGACTTCGAGTGCGCCATGCTGGAAGTGCCCCTCGACTATGACAATCCACAGGGCGAACACGCCAAAATCGCGATGAAACGTCTGAACACCGCCAATCGTGAGACACGTATCGGGACGCTCATTATGAACCCCGGGGGGCCCGGCGGCTCGGGACTGGAAAACATGAAACCCGAAAACGTGGCCTATTTCTTTAGCGACACGGTGCGGAACTACTATGACGTGCTGGGATTTGACCCCCGCGGAGTCGGGGCTTCCCAGCCCGCCATCGAATGCCGCACCGACCAGGAACTCGATCAGGACAACTCGACCTATTACGACCTGTCTACCGAAGCCGGACGCGCGGCCGATGTCGCCGACTATAAAGCTCTGGGGGAAAAGTGCCTAAAGAATTCCCCGCAGATGACCCGTTTTGCCAGCACTGAAAACACCGCCCGCGATCTGGATATTATGCGGGCCGCGCTCGGCGATGAAAGACTGTACTACCTGGGATTTTCCTACGGGACTTACCTGGGTGCGATTTACGCGGACCTTTTTCCCTCCCGCGTGGGACGCATGGTGCTGGACGGGGTGCTCGATCCATCCTTGAACATGAACCAGGTTTCTGCCCTGCAAGCCAGCGGGTTTGAAGCCTCCCTGCGGGAATTCGTGACCGAGTGCCAGCAAAAGCACGCCAAACAGTGTCCGCTGCACGGTGATGTAGACGCGGGAATGGCACAAATTAAAGCCCTGCTGGATTCCCTAAAAACCAACCCGATGCCCGCCAAGAGAGGCCGCGAACTGACCGCCCCCCAAGCCTTTACTGGGCTGATCGGCAATATGTACAACACTGCATCATGGTGGCAGCAGCTGTTGCCCGCCCTGAACCAAGCCCTAAACGAGGCTGACGGCACCGGCCTTCTGAACAGTGCAGATTATTACAATGAACGCAACGTGGACGGCACGTATGACAACAACTCCTCCGATGCGTTCGTGGTGATTAACTCACTGGACTATGAGCCGGTCGGCGATATGGCGCAATGGGAAGCGGACGCGGCAAAGATGGAGGCGGATTATCCCACCGTCGGGGAATTTTTCTCGTACAGTTCCCTCGGCGCGGAAAACTGGCCAGTGAAGGCAAAGACCACAGCGAAACGCGAGGTCAATCCCCCTCTGGAAGACGACATCCTGCTGATTGGAACCACCGGAGACCCCGCTACTCCGCTGAAAATGGCTCAGCACACTCGCCAGATGATGGATCATTCCAAACTGTTGACCGTGCAAGGCTGGAATCATACGGCATACAACTCCTACGCGCCGGGCTGTGTCAAAACCATCACCGACACTTACCTGGTTTCGGGCAAAATCGAGGCCGCAAACAGCGGAACCTGCCAGGTGGATTAGGTACGTCCGCGGCGCGCTGACGCCGGCAGCAGGGTCTGCCACCGGCCTGTCACAGTTTGGAACGACCCGTGTTTCAGGCTAAAATGAAACCCGCGCATTTTGCGCACCGCCGCCTTAGCTCAGTCGGCAGAGCGATTCACTCGTAATGAATAGGTCGAGAGTTCGATTCTCTCAGGCGGCTCTGTTTACACAGCGGCTCAAGTTAATTCTCGGGTCGCTTTTTCTGTCTGGAGCTCCACCTAAAACAGTCCACAGGACTGTTTTTTAACGGCTCCGCACCCCGCGCGAGCGGCACACGCGCTTCGCGCCGCCGCTCGTCTCTCAGGCGGCTCCGTTTACACAGCGGCTCAAGTTAATTCTCGGGTCGCTTTTTCTGTCTGGAGCTCCACCTAAAACAGTCCACAGGACTGTTTCTTAACGGCTCCGCACCCCGCGCGAGCGGCACACGCGCTTCGCGCCGCCACTCGTCTCTCAGGCGGCTCCAGCAGAACTCCCCACCACCGCAATGAATAGGTTCGATGCTCCCAGGCGGCTCCATGTCTTTCGGCGCAACAACAAAATGTGTTAGATACGATAATCGGATTTGGCCGCTCTGCTGACGCTGTGCTGATAAGAGAATTACGAGGCGCGGTAATAACGTTCAATTAGCGTTTCGCTAACTGCACTGGCCTTTACACGCAAATGCCCGCCCTAGAAGGCACCTCTTACCGTTGTAGAACCGCAACGTGAGCACTGTAAAACCGCAACGAAACGCTTGTAGAACCGCAACGCGAGTACTGCAAAACCGCAACGAAACGCCCCCTAAACCTCAATGACGTGCTAGAATAGCTTCATGATTACTTCTGCAACTCCGCGAAATGCGAGAGTGTTGGCTGAAGAGATTTTAAGCGACACTCCGGTGCTAACAGTGTCGGGTGCGCGCCAAGTCGGCAAGAGCACATTGGTGTCTCAACTGTTGCAAAATCGGAGCCATCGTTTTCTCAACCTGGATAATGCCGCAACCTTACAGGCGGCCCAGACAGATCCTGACGGTTTTGTGCGCCAGTTTCCGGAAGGGGTTGTGGCAATTGATGAAATCCAACGAGTGCCGACATTACTTCGCGCGATTAAGGCAGCGCTCGACGAGGATAGGCGTCCCGGCAGATTCATTGTTACTGGTTCGTCTAATCTGATGAATCTGAAAGGAGCGGAAGAATCGTTAGCGGGACGTGCGGAAACTCTGCGTTTACGCGGTTTTAGCCGGGGGGAACGCAAGGGAATCACAGAAGATTTTGCGGCAAATGCCTGGAATCCCCATCCCCAACTACCAGCGTCCGAATTTGAACGCATCGACTATCTGCGCATGATTACCGAATCTTCCTTCCCAGAAATCGCGGAAGCTACCCCGAGGCGGCGCGACCGGTGGGTGCAAGCATATGTGGAACGAGTACTAACCAAGGACGCTACTGATCTGTACGGAATCCAGTATCCCGATCGGCTGCGGGTTTTACTTGGAAAAATAGCCTCGCAAGGCGCCTCAGAATTCGTGGCGGCGCACATCGGGAGGGAACTGAACATTCCAGAGCGGAGCGTTCCCGGATATCTAGACGCCCTAAAGAACGTGTTTTTAATCGATGTTTTACCAGCTTGGGGCACTAATCTAACCAGACGAGTGATTTCGAAACCAAAAGTGTTCCTGCAAGATCCTGCTACGGCGGCCAGCCTCGTAGGTGTCGATGCCGCGTCCTTGGAAATGCAAATCTCCAGTTCCTTCACCGGTGGGCTACTTGAATCTTTCGTGGCCACCGAACTCCTGAAACAACAGGAGTGGTCAGCGATACCTTTCAAGTTGTTCCACTTCCGTGACTCCACCGGCAAAGAGGTCGATTTGGTCATGGAGTCACGCAACCGCGAGGTCGTAGGAGTGGAGGTCAAAGCCGCAGTCAGCTTGCAGGGCAAAGACTTCTCTGGGTTGCGTCACCTGCAAAAGTTGGCCGGCGAAAGGTTTAGATGTGGAATCTTACTCTATGCCGGAAAAGAATCCCTGCCGATGGGGCCGGGCCTGTGGGCAATGCCCATATCTGCTCTATGGAGTGTTTAACGGCCTGGGGTGTCTTATCGCTCACCTGGTGCCGGATGGAATCTAGATGTGTGAGGTAGCGAGGGCTTTTTTGAGTCCTATGGCTTTCATGATTTATGTGATTGACGCAGAGGATGGGTAGCCGTCATTGCATAATGATTTGTAGAGAGATTCACGGGTGAAGATGTGGGAACTTGCGGGAATCGTTAACACCTATCTAGGCCGAAAAATCAAGCTCGTCTAACAATCCTCTTTCGGGATTAATAAAAGCTCATAACCGAATTGTATTTTCATAATAATGACGGCTAGTTGCCGGGAACTAAACGTTAATTTGGTCGCTAATTGCACCACGCAACCTTAATGCATGAATTCTTTCGTTCTGGCGATTCATTACCCCCAGCCGGGTTGAATTATTTATTCTTCGATGTCTAATATAGAACCGTTCATCCACTCATAATTTTGGAGGGCGCCATCATGGCCAAGAAAGTAAAAACCATCCTCATTGACGATATTGACGGCTCAGACGCGGTCGAGACAATCACCTTTGGCTTAGACAACGTCAACTACGAAATTGATCTAAACGAAACCCACGCTAAGGAACTGCGCGACAGCCTGGAGCGCTGGGCCGATGCTGGACGTAAAGTTTCGGGCCGCCGCCGCCGCGGAACTGGCCCGGCGGCCAACAACGAAGTCCGCGAACTCAACCGCCGCGTGCGCGCTTGGGCTGGCGAAAAAGGAATCCCGGTCAATGACCGCGGCCGAGTTCCGCAAAAACTCATCGACCAATACCGCGCCGCTACCGGCGACAAGTAAAGGCTATTCCGCTTAAAAACTTCACAACACGTAAGGACTGACCGTCCGGCATATTGCGGCGAAACTTTATTCACGACGCAATAAACAGATTGCCAGGGCGGCCAGTCCTTCGCAATTCCCCGTAAAACCCATGCGATCAGTCGTCGTTGCCGAAAACGACACCGGCGCCCCCAGGATATTCCCCAACGCCGCCTCAGCTTCAGCGTAACGCGGACCGAGGCGCGGCTCCTGACCGATAACGGTCACGCCGGCATTAACCACCGACCAACCGGCCTCGTGCAACAACCGCATCGCCGCGCTTAAGAACACTTCTCCGCCGGCTCCGGCAAACTCCGGACGAGACACCCCAAAGTTCGTGCCCAAGTCGCCCAACCCGGCGGCTGAGAGCAGGGCATCGGCCAAAGCGTGTGCGGCCACGTCTCCGTCCGAATGCCCCTCCAGCGGCGCATGCTCAGGAAAAGACAGGGTCCCCACCTTGAGCGGGCGGCCCGCCACCGGCTCACCGGCAGCAAAACGATGCGCGTCAAAACCCTGGCCAACTCGGAAATCCATGAATAAAATCCTAATTGCAATGTTGGTGGTATTTAACCCTTTTGGGTGGTGTATTCCCCTGACCAGCACTTTAGTCTGGGGAAAGTAGCGAATTTTGCTCATCCCCAAGCGGATACAAGCTAAGGAGGCCAGTCGATCGTGAGCGATGTGCAGCTAAAATGTCCGTCCTGCGGTGCTCCCATTAATTTTGATGTGCCCAGCGGCAAGATGAAGTGCAGCTTTTGCGGGGCTTCATTCACAGTCGAGGAGGTAAACCAGTTCAACGGTATCTCCCAAGCCAACGCGGAACTCGATGCCGCGCACGCTAAACAGGCGGGGACAACGGGGGCCACCGGTGGGGCGGGAACCGCTACGACCCCGGAAACCCAGATTTCCACCACTCCTGCCGAGGGGCAACCCGGCTGGGTCGAGCCCCCGCCCACTTATCTGGACGAAGCGACCGGACAGCAAATGGCTCAGTTCCAATGTAATTCCTGCGGTGGGGAAATCATTGGTTCGCCCGATATGGTCAGCGCCCGATGCCCCTGGTGCAATAACAACTTCGTGGCGACCGGACAGCTGACCAGCACCCGCGTCCCCGACCGGATGATTCCTTTTGCGATGACCAAGGAACAGGCCCTGGAGGCTTTCAAAGCCAACATGAAGGGGCTGAAACTCATTCCCAGAGAGTTTAAGCAGGTCAGCGTCGACGACATCCAAGGCGTATACGTGCCTTATTGGCTGTATGACGCAACGGTCGCGGGCGAAGGCAACTTTAGTTGCGAAAACATCCGCACCTGGACCGATTCGGAATACGAATACACCGAACATCGGGAATATCAGGTGTATCGCTGCGCCAACGTCGCTTTCTTGGACGTGCCGGTAGCGGGCACCACGAAAGTAACCGATAAAATCACGGAATCCGTCGAACCTTTTGACTACACCAAGTCGGTCGCGTTTTCCCCCGCCTACCTGACAGGCTTCATGACCAACAAATATGACGTGGACGCACAAGACGCCAACCCCCGCGCTTTGGAACGCATGAAAGACTCCACCGAGGAAGTGCTGCGGAACTCAATCAGCGGCTACGACACAGTCTCGACAATCAACACTTCCATCCAACCGGCTTTCGGTGAACTCGAATACGTGTTCCTGCCGATGTGGCTGATGAATGTCAAATTCCAAGGCAAAAACTACAACTACGCGATGAACGGGCAAACCGGCAAGTTCGTGGGTACGTTCCCGGTATCCGAGCGCAAGTACTGGACCGGCCTGATAGGGATTGCCATCCCCATCGCCATCATTTTTGGCGCCATATTTATTCCGTTCCTGATGCCGTTGATTTTCGATTGAGGTTAGAAATCATGAATATGCGTAAGAAAATCCTTTTTTCCGCTGGCGCACTAGCGGTGGCGTTGGCTCCGGCGGTTGGTTTCGCCCTGCCCGAGGCAGCGGGCGCAGAAGTCAGCCCTACCGCAGTTTCCGGGTCGGCCCCGGAGCGCGTGGTGCGAGGCGAAACGTCCAATACCGAGTTTATCTATGACGACGCGGATTATTTGGATGCCAATCAAGAGGCGAGGCTCACAAACATCGCGAAAGCGGTATGGCAGACTTCCGGTCACCGCATTATCTACATTTCCACCACCGATCCGGCTATGGAGGACGACCCCGATGCCTGGCTCGACGATTACGCAAAGGCCCACAATATTTCGCTTGACTCCGTCATTTTGGTGGCCGGAGGCGTGAACTACACCACCACTGACGGGCAAACCTCTGACGCGATTTCTGACGCGGACTGGGAACAGTTGCTGAAAAAGTCTAAAACCGCAGCAGACACGCATACCAAGCGTGCCGACAGTTTCTTTATGACTTTTGCCGATTATCTGAACAAGCATCCTTTGGAAAGGGCGAGTAGCCCCGCGGCGGCATCACAGCCGACCGACCAGACTCCGCCCCCGGAGGAGCCAGAAACCCCGGAGGCCAGTGACGAACCGGCTGATTCCGCGGAACTGACTCAGACCGAATTCGGCGACATCATCAAATTCCCTGATGAGGGACAGGTTCCTTACGTGTGCGGACAGCCGGACGTGAAATCCGCAGCGCCTTTCATCCGCGACCACTCCGGGGTGTTTAGCAAGTCAAAGATTGCCGGCTGGGAAAAGCAAATGACCGCCCTAACTGACAAGTACGGGATTGCACCCTATATCGTGACCGTGGACGATTTCAGTGATCAGACCCCGCAACAGTGGGGAGCGAACTACTACAACGCTAACCAGCTTGGCCTGGGGGAAAAGGATGCCAACGGGGTAATCATGGTCATTAACCCCACCTCGCGCGATCTGTGGTTCCTGGGTCACGGGGACGGTGAAAAAGCCTTTACCGTCTATGGCATCGAAAAGCTCTATGACCACGTCAAACAGCCCTTGGGCGATGACGACTGGGACGAAGGCGTAGAGGTCTACCTGACCCAAGTGGCGGATTACCTGGAACAATGGAAAGCCGGGACACCCTACAGCGAGAGTCATCCACTACCTCACCCCATGACCCTGGAGTCCACCGCTGCCGGTGCCGCCGGGGCGGCAGCCCTCGGTGGCGGTGCCGGGACTCTGGTGATGCGCCGGATCAGGAAGAAGCACGATACGGCACAGCTGCAGTCGGGAGCGACCTATTACGTCGTGCCCGGTTCGGACCAGATTACGGGCTCTAACGATGTCTTTGTGAACGAATACACGACCCAAGTCTTGCGTCCCAAGAGCAGCGGCAGCGACTCCGGTTACAGCGGCGGCTCGTTCAGTTCCGGGGGCACGTCGTTTAGTTCCGGGGGCGGTAAGTTCTAAGTTCACGGCCCAAGGGCGGTAGTGTGGCGTACCCAGCGATGTTACGTGTCCGGTGGCGCGGCGGCCCACCGGCAACCGCCACACCCGCCCGTGGACCCCGCTTGTGAACAGGCATGACACGCACCGCGCTGGCAACGCCCCTCATAACCGACCTAAGATTGACACGTGAGTGAGGTTCCGGCGCCGCGACTAACCCGCAACCAGTTTTTTCGGCTGGTTGCGGCTGTGGTCTGCGCAATCCTCACCGCGATTATCGCCAAGCAGTCCCTCGCTACCGTCAAGGGACAAAACTTTGACGGCCTGACCCGGTTTGCGGTCAGCCTCGGCAAACCGTTCCTGTTCGGGGCGGATACGGCCGCGCTGGACACCATTTCTATGGGCGCTCTCATCGCGCTGACTGGTGTGGTATTTTTGATAGCCGCCGCCCGGAAACGGCGCGAACTGGGAATTCGTGTGCTGATTCTGGTGGCGGGCGCGAACTTGACCACCCAGATCCTGAAGCACTGGATTATTCACCGCCCCGCGCTGGGCGTCGATTACCAAGGTTTAGCAAACTCGCTACCCAGCGGACACACGACAGTAGCGATGACGGCGGCGATTGGAATCGTCATGGTCGTTGTGCCCAAGTGGCGTTCCGTAGCCGTGTTTGTCGGCTGGCTCACCACCAGTTTTGTCGGCATTGCCGTGATGCTCAACCAATGGCATCGCCTCTCCGATGTACTCACCGCCATTCTCATTGCGGCCGCCTGGGGCTTGGTGCTGACTCCCCGGGAGGCCACCGACCGCCGTTTCGGCCACACCCACCGCGTTACCCTGTTGGTTTCCCTGGCCGCCACCCTCATCGGGGCTATCGGAATTGGTGTGATTTGGCTGCGGATGACCGACATTCCCCTGTCCGAGGCCGCTCTGCAAGCCGCCTCCAGAACCCCGCTCGGTTTGGCGACCGGGTGTGCCTCCGTGCTGACCATCATCGGCCTGGCCGGCTTGGTCTTGGCGATGGTCAACACGCAAGCCCGCCATTAAAACCGACCGGGGCGGTTTCACCCTTTTGGGTGGTTACTCGCTCACGGCGCGCCGATAGTCTGTAGGCATCTGTTCTATCAGGAGGTAACTATGTTTAATTCTTTCCCAAGTTCTCCCTCTCGGTTCAGTCGGGCCGGGGCAGGATTCGCGGTGGCGGCATTGGCTGTCGCCGGTTTGTTGGTACCCGCGGCGCAAGGCGTCGACACCGGGGATACCTACGCCGCTAACAACTGTATTGCGTGGGATCGCCTGGGCGGGGCGAACGCAATAGAGACTTCCGACCTGGTGGCCAATCGCGCCTACCCGACGGGTTCACCCGATTTTCTGGTGGCTTCCGCACGAAACCCGGTTGACGCGTTGCCCGGCGGCGCTTTGGGTGTGGGACCCATCCTCCTCACCGATGGAAAGAGCTGGAACCTCGAGACTCTGGCAAAATATCAAAATGTGACGATACTTGGCGGCTACGGGGCAGTCGAAGAGCTGGCAGAAACATTTTTTGACGAGCACGGCATCTCTAGCTCCCGGCTACAAGGCCCTGACCGCAATGCCACCGCCTCTGCTATTGCCGATCGCTGGGTAAAAGTTCACGGCCAACCGACCCATGTCTATGTCACCCGCAATACCGGGGCCGGTTCACCCGATGCCGTAGCCGCTTCCGTGGTCCGAGATGGACCTATCTTGACCTTCACGAGTGCTGCGAGCCTGCAAGCCGCGGCCGCGAAAATCCAGGAAATGCACCCCAGTCAGGGCGTAGTCATTCTGGGTGGTGAAGCGGTAGTGTCCACCGCCGAGGCAAATATCCTGGCCGGAGGCTTACAGCTGAATCGACTCAGCGGGATGAATCGTTACGAAACGTCCCGAGTCATTGCGAGTTGGGTGTCGCAAACCCGCCCGGTTCACCACATTTATTTGGCCAGCGGTCACGCTTTGAAAGATGCCATGGTGGCCGGAGCCTTCAATGATGGGGTCATCCTGTTGACCCCGCCGGATGGTTCGGGAATCAATGAATGGGCACGGATGATGAACGCGGACGGCATCACGGTTGTCGGTGGACGCGGTGTGGTTCCCGATAGCACCGCACAAATTGCCGCCTGCGGTGAAACTGCTGGAATCACCAATTCCCTGGTCCAGGGGCTGCTGTACCCCCTCGGCACCGATCAGGCCTGCTCTACCGCGAGTTGGAACGCGGCGGAATCTCTGGGCATGATGGAACAAATGCCGCAAGGCGAGGATGCCTGCTGGCAAAAGCCGACGGGTACACACATCAGCATTCAACACCGTGGAGACTATTTCTCTGACGGTTTCCCCGATGCCATCGTCTATGTCAGCGATGTGGACGGAACGATGGTGTTCCTGGTGGTTTATAACCCCGCAAATCCGAGCCACCCCTACGTATCCTACCTGTGGGGCGGCAATGGTGATTGGGGTTTCCGCGTGGTGGAACAGTCTTCTTACCCCCTGTTTGAACCGCTTTCCGACGGACAAGTGGTCAATCAGCTTACCGTAGAGGATATCGGCGGCAAGCCGAAAGTCGTGCAGCCGGTCAGCTAAAACTGGCACTGTAGCGAAAGCGTTGGTGGTGGGGAACCTCGTTGACTCCCCACCACCAACCTGTCACTAACTGCGTGATTCCACCAATTTCACCCTTAAGGGTGATGATTCGCGGGATTAGCGCCGCTACCTTGGTGGTATTCCTGTACCCCCAAGGAGGTCATCATGTTCTCTACACTCCACCATTCCAGTTTCCGCCACGGAGGCCTCACCGCCGGTGTTGCGGTGGCCGCCCTGGCACTGACCGGCTTGATGGTTCCGCTAGCACAAGGGGCGGAATCGGGTGAGACCCAGACCAATCTCGGTTGTCTCCCCCAGGATCGCCTGGGAGGCCAAAACGCCATCGAAACATCCGCCCTGGTAGCCGCCCAGGCCTATCCGGAGGGCTCCGAAAATTTCCTGGTGGCCTCCGCGCGCAACCCCGTTGATGCTCTGCCGGCCGCGGCCCTGGGCTGGGGTCCCGTGCTGCTGACCGATGGCCTCAACTGGGATTTGCACACTCTCGCCACCCTGAACACTGCCTACATTGTCGGAGGGCCGGGAGCAGTACCGACATCGGCAGAAATGTTCTTTGCTGAACATGGGATTGAACACCAGAGGATTCAAGGTGCCAACCGCCATCAGACTGCCGCAGCTATCGCGGATTTTTGGGCTTCCACCAATGGACAACCGGAATACGTGTATGTCACCCGCAATGCTGGCGCTGGTTCCCCGGATGCCGTGGCGGCCTCCGGGGTGCGTAACGGACCGATTTTGACTTTCACCAATCCGGCTAGCCTGCACGCCGCGGCGGCAAAAATCCAATCTCTGAAACCGCAAAGCGGGGTGGTCGTCCTGGGCGGTACCAGCGTGGTCAGCGATGCCGAAGCTCAAGTCTTGGCCGGTGGTCTGCCCTGGCAACGCTTGAGTGGCCAAGACCGTTACGAAACGTCTTGGGCTATAGCCAACTGGATACTGCAATCTAAAACCCGCTCCCATATCTATCTGTCCAGCGGTCACGCTTTGAAAGATGCCATGGTGGCAGGGGCTTTCAATGACGGGGTCATCTTGTTGACACCACCAGATGGTTCCCGCATTTTCCAGTGGGCTAATGAAATCAACGCTGATGGCATCACGGTTATCGGGGGACGTGGTGTCGTTTCTGACGCAGTCGCGCATAACGCGGCTTGTGGTAAGACCCCGGGAGTGGACGAAAAAGTGGTCGCAAACCTGCTGTACCCGTCAACGGAACACGTTTGCTCCACGGAAACTTGGGATAGTTTGAACAGTCTCGGATTGATTCCGTCCATGCCCTCCATGCCCAATGCGTGCTGGATGCCGCGCGACCGGATTAACGAGCAAGTGAAAATTGTGCGCCAATCCGATTTTGACCGCGACGGTTTCGGTGATGCCGTAGTCTACTTGTCCGGCAACGATGGAACCTCGGTTTACCTGGTTCTATACAACGCTTACGATCCAGCACATCCCTACGTGGCGTATCTGTGGGGAGGCAATGGTGACTGGGATTTCCGCATCACGGACGAGCCCTTCGCTACGTTTGACCTGATTGCCAACGGTGAGATGTTCCGCAACCTAGCTGTCATCCGTAACAACGGAGTCCCCCAAATGTTAGAGCCGGTTGGTTAGGCGGCGTCGCGCTGAAGCCTCGAAAGCTGTAGCTCGGCTAGGCGTGGGTGGTGGGGATTCTCTGAGTCCCCACCACCTTTCGCGGTAATTCGAGCCAAATTCTCGGTGCGCCCTGATAAACTTTGCAAACAACAGACGGCAAGACTTCGCCCCGGACACAGTCAGGAAAATCGGAAAGGGAAAGGCTATTGACCCGGATAACCATTGTGGAGGATCAGACTATCCTGTTGGATTCCCTCGCTTCCGCGATTGATGCCGAGGACGATTTTACCGTTGTCGACAAGCTCAGCGATGCCGCCGCGATTCACGCATCGGTGCGGATTCACCCCGTTGACCTGGTGTTGATGGACGTGGTGACGGAAAATTCTTCTGGTTTGAGCGAATCGGCCAAACTCAAGCAGGACCACCCCAACCTCAAGGTCGTCATCTTCACCGCCATGCCGGATGCGGCTTTCGTACAGGAAGCCCAAGAGGCCGGGGTCGATTCTTTCGTGTACAAAAACATTTCCACCCCCGATTTGTTGGCAGTGCTGCGTTCAACCATGCAAGGCAACTCCAGTTTCCCCGGCACCACAGCCCTGCCCAGTTTTGGCGCCAACGAGTTGAACCAGCGCGAGATGCAGGTGCTGCGCCTGGTGTGCGCCGGTTATGCGCGCAAGGAAATCGCGAAAAAGATGTATTTGAGCGAAAACACCATCAAGTCCTACATCACCCAGCTGCTGGCGAAAAGCGGCTTTTCTTCCGTGGCACGCCTGGCATTGTGGGCGGTTTCTAGCGGTTATATCGTGGTCCAAGACAATGACGCGGAATGTGACTGAATCGGGATTTCATGTCTGCCTCACCCTATCCGCGCAATAGGTTTCCCAGTTCGCCTTCCGTAGTTTCGGTCGGACCCACCTGGGTACACGACTGGCTGGCGCATTTGGGTGTTGCGCTCGCTTTGGGATTCATTGCGGTGGTTTTGATTTTTGCCCCACTGCGCACGATTTCCTTTCAAACCGAATACACCATGGCGGTTCCTACGAGTTTTGACCAACGCCTGACGGATTACTATCAACGAAACGGAGTCAAGGTCGAGCCTCACAGCGAGTGGTCACTGCTAAAGCTGCTGCGTTCGGGGCCCGCTTACGTGATTACCAGCGAAGTCATGGCCAATTCGGCACAGAAATCCGAACCGGACGGACGGTTCACGAAACTTTATCCCGAATCGATTGTGCTGGCCTCGCGCGCCACAAAAGTCAAGTCCATCACCGATTTCCAGACACTAGCCGATGGCACGAAAACTATTTATCTCGATCAAGGCGTTTCCCGGCTGGAATTGATGAGCGCTCTGGCTTTGCGTCACGACTCTGAGGAAGCGCAAGATTTTTCCGCAGCTCAAGCGAAACGACTATTGGATAGCATCAAGCGCCAGGGCCGACTGGAGACCGGAACTTCCCCGCAAGACTTGGAACGGGCGCTTCGCCGCGGCTGGTATTGCTTGACCACGGATCGGCGCGCGGCCCAATCCTCCGTGAGTCCCTCAGTCCATTACGCTCCCGCCCCCACGCTCACTGCCCAAATCGGCATCTGGCAGCGCAGTCCTAACGGCATTCACGGAACCTTGCCGCTGGCGACGGTACCCGCGGGATTTTTCAGCTCCGTCGACTATCCCTCCACAGATCCGGATTTCCAGGAACAAATCCACGCCGAAACAGTAACTAACCTGGACAATTACGAGGAATTTGTCTGGGACGCCAGCCTCTACAACGACACCTACGGCGGGTCTTGGGGATGGGAAAATACCAACGAGGCCTACGAACTGGGAGGATTCATCGCCCTGCTTTGTTTCCTCAGTTTTTGGGCAGGATGGCGGTTCTGGACAGCGACTTTCACCTACGTGCGCTGGGCGGTGCTGGTACAAGCGGGGATACTCGCGCTGTGGATTATGGCGCGGATTATCAAGCACGCCTCCCTCGGAGTTTTCGAGCGTTACACCTGGTATTACTATTACGTCCCGATTTATACGACCTGCGCAATCTTGTTCTTTGTCATGTCCCACTCTAGCCGCGGGCGCCCGCCGGGTTACCGTTTCTTGCGCGCCTCGATTATCGGGGTCGGCGCTGCCCTGATTCTGCTGGTATTCACCAACGATTTGCACCACCTGGTGCTGCGCTTTGGAACCGGACAGTCCGGGGTGGATTACAGCTACGGTCCGGGATACTACCTGTATTACTCGGCGGCGCTGCTGGTTTTCGCGGCGGTCATATACGCCGGTTCATGGTCACTCCGGGGACATTGGCTGCGTCTGGTGGGGGGAATCGGGATACTGTTCCTCGCGGTGTTGTTCTATTCTGTGGCGTACACGATGCGAATCCCGCTGGTTCGCGCCACCGAAACCGTCCAAATGTATTGCGTAATTTTTGTGTTGGCATGGGAGATGCTGTTCTTTATCGGGGCAATTGGGCAAAACCGCGGGTATCTGCGTTTCTTTGAGAAATCCCAGATACCCATCGAAATTGCCGACCGGGATTGGCTTCCCCATTACCGCACGTCTCAGCCCCTCAACCTGGACCAGGACACTCGCCAGCAGCTGCGAGACCGCCAGGTACCCCTGCTGGTCACAGACACTTCGGTGCAGCCGAACCGAAGTGTGTACTGCCAAACCCGCCCGGTGGACGGAGGTCACGTCCTGTGGGAAACGGATGTCACCGCGGTGCAGGATTTGGAGCGGGCTTTGGCGGCGCTGCGTGCCCGCGAGACTCACCAAACCGAAATTCTGCGCGCCGAATACGAAGCCACTTTAAACATGGAGGAATCAGCCGATGCCCCCATACTCTTTGACCGGCTCGACGACTTGATGAACGCGTCTCTGGGGCGGATTCAAGCCAACACCGCTCGGCTCAACGTCCAGCTGGACGAAAGCGAGCGCCCCGATATTTTACGCAACATTAAGATGGACCTGGGTTACGCCAAACGCGCGGGTCTGTTGACTTTGCAGAACTTTGAGAACGAAACTGTTTCGGTCAACGCCCTGACGACGTTTATGAGCCAATCCTGTACCGATTTTTCTTACGCAGGAGCGGTGGCCGGCTTGCACGGTCCGACCACCGGCACTGTACAGCTCCAGGTGGCACTGTGGTGTTTGGAAGGCTTGCATCGCACCTTGAACCAGCTCATTGGGGCGTCAGAGGCGGCCGTGTTCGTAAACTTCGAGGTCGCTCCAGACGGCACCGCCCGGTTGAACTGGATTATTGACCTGCCCGAAGATGACCTCCCCCTGCTCGATCCGCTCTTGACCTGGCCGCGTGCCCAAGTCGAAATGTTTGTCGAGGATGACACCTGCCACCTGAACATGATTATCAACGCCGTCGAACCCGCTTCGGCCCAGGAGGCGGCGCATGAGTGACCAGCTCTACTGTCTCACTCCCGTCCAGATGGGAGCAGCTACCGCTCTGATGGGTATTGGCTTATTGGCGGCGTGCCTGCTCACGATGGGTCAATGGCTCATTCACCGGCGGCGTTTAGCCACGGTGTTCCTGATTAGCGTGGAGTTTTTGCTGGCGTTCTATATGTGGGCGTTCGCCACGGTTTTTATCCATTCTCAGACCGGGATTTTCTGGCTCAAAGACCGTAACTTCGGGTGGTTTGTGGTGGTCTGCTTGGTGCTGGGGGCGGCGACAATGGGGACCAACTACCGCTATGCCGAGATGCCCCTGCTGGTGACGCTGACCCTGGCGATGCCGCCCTTCGTCGCTGCCGGAGGTGTTTGGGTGCTGCTCACCTCCGGGGCACTAACGACCTCCTGGCTGTGCGTCCAGGTGTGGCGCGACTGGCAACTGCTGCATTCCGAGCTCAGTCCTTTCAGTGTCAAAGGGGCTTTGGATCGGCTGGAACACGGTGTAGCGTTCGCGAACTTCCGGGGCCGCAGCAAGTTTGCCAACGTTGCTATGGAAGGGCTTTTGGGGCGTCTGGGGTTGACGTCGTTGACGAATATCGGGGCGTTGGAACGCCAACTATGTCAATTCCGATTTGAGACAAAAAACCGTCAGGCCGACAGTGATTCCCCGAACTGCTGGGAAGAAAACGACGACGGAACCTCCCGGCTGCGAATCACGGAACCCGATGGGCGGACTTGGGTGTTGACCCATAGCCGAATTCGAGACGGCAGGCGGGCTTGGATTCAACTGCTAGCTGTCATGTCAGCGATTACATGACGCTCAGTTACCAGCTTTCAGCAGAGATTGACGCCCTGCAGGCCCGCCAAAAACGCCTGGTCAGGGAGACTTCGCGGCTCGATGAAGCCCTGTCACGCCGGCTCATTTTATCGACCCGGTCCACCATTCACGACACGCTTTCCCAGCGCATTTCTTTCGTCCACCGCTTCCTGGAGGACGAAGTGTCGGATGACGAGCGCCTGCGCCGCCTCCAGGGTCTGCTGGAGGATCTGCCCTCCGACCTGAGTAAGGACCGCGTCACCGCCACCCCCGAAATTTGGTTGGAAACTCTGCAAGATTTAGCCTCGGCGGCCGAACTGGAACTGCATATCTCCGGCGACCTCCCGCCCCAGGCGGACAAAGCCCGGATGTTTACGGAGGTGCTGCGCGAAGCCATCACGAATGTGTTGATTCACACGACTTCCAAAGAAATGGAGGTGCGTCTGGGTCAGGATGCCTCTGGTTTCTGGATGGAAGTCTCGAACCCCAGCACCATGGAAACCACGCTGACCTACGGCACCGGCCTGAGCAACTTGGAATCCCGGCTCGAAGCCCTCGGCGGTTCCCTGTCCGTGTTCACCACCCCGCGTTTCACCCTGCGCGCCCGCCTGCCGCGCTGAGCGGGAATCGTTCCCCCCAGTTTGGCAATCAGAGCTGGTCAGCGATGCTTGCCAGCAGGGCTTCGATGGCGGGGCGGAACGTCGGGGCATCGAGCAGCAGCGATACCGACACGACTGAGGCAAAAGGCATATCGAAAAAATATCCCGGCTGCACGGTGATGCCCCGCTGGGCAATCAGCCCGGTGACGAGCGCGTCCTCGTCCACGTGGGCGGGAAATCGCAGCAGCGCGTTCCAGCCGCCTTCGGGTTCCAGCAGGCTCACGGTTCCGCTCGGTTCCGTGCGCACAAGGTCCCTCAAGGTGGCAAGGTTCTCACGGCACCGTTGCCGGGTGGTGCGGGTCGCGGCGGGCACAGCGACCAGGTAATGCCCCAAACGCCCGGCCAAAACATCGGAAAACGGCAGGTAGGCATCCGCGATGACGTCCAGCCGGGCCAGCGCCGCCGCCACGTCTGGCTCCGGCCCGGACACTTCCAGCCACGCGATTTTCAACCCCGGGGCGCTCAAGTTTTTACTCATTCCGTCCAGGGCAAAGGTCAGCACTTCCGTAGTTCCGGCCAGGCGCTGGCGATCGGCGGGTCGGGTGGGGGCGCCGGGCAGGTCGAAGTCAAAAAACACCTCATCAGCGATGAGCGCTACCTCGTGGTTCGCACAGTAGCTGAGGAGCCGCTGACGATCCTCGTAGTGTACATAAGAGCCGGTGGGATTGTTCGGATTGATGGCCACCACCGCGCTGACCGCTCCCGGATTGAGGTCAACCAGCTCCCACCGGGATCCCACCCAGGTCAGGGGATAGAAATCGACCCCCACGTTTTCCAACCCCGCGATTGTTTCTACCAGCGGGTATCCCGGGGTCGGGGCGGCGAGCCGCTCTCCGGGATTACTGGTCAACTTCGTCAACCACGCATAGCCCTGGGAAGTAGAACTTAAGATGTAGAGATGGTCGGGATTCACGGTGCGTTTGTCGCGCTCCCCCAGCCAGGCGGCCAGCGCCTCGCGGGCTGCCCGAGGCCCCCGCGGGTCAGGTTCGTAGGGCGGCAGGCCCGGTGTACCCAACCCCCAGCGGGTCGGATTAGAATCCGCTAGATTCACTTTCAACGTGCCATCGCGTCGGGCCGCACGCTGGGCGACAGTCACGGCGTTGGGTTCGTTCAGTTCCACCCGGTGAGACAATTTCACCCTCCTACGATACCGCGACACGCACAGCGACGAATCGCCTTAACTCACAGACCTGGGCAAACACAATATGTAGTGGTAAAATTGAGCAACACGCACAATATGTAGTTGATTTGGCGAAATACCTCCCTAGAGTAATTTCTTGTGTCCCCGATACCGGGAGATGAGGAGACGAAAGGAAGAAGATGAGTGCAACGAAGCAAGAGACGACCCCCGTTTTTGAAACGAACCCGCGCCACCACACGGTTGACCCCATAGAGACAGTGGACGAATACCTGAGCCAGGCTGACTGGCGGGTCAACGCCAACGCCAACCAGGGCTACTCGGTCGGCGGCCTGATTTTGAACGCGGCGGGCAAGATGGTGGCCAACTACTGGCTGGACAAGGTTTATCCTGCCGCGGCCGGTGCTGCCCACCGCGACGGTGACCTCCACATTCATGACCTGGATATGTTCGCCGGATACTGCGCTGGTTGGTCGCTAAAACAGCTGCTACAGCAGGGTTTCAACGGGGTCAGCGGGGCCATTGCTTCCAATCCGCCGCGGCATTTCAGCTCGGCTTGCGGACAAATCGTAAACTTCCTGGGCACGCTGCAAAACGAATGGGCCGGCGCCCAAGCGTTCTCTAGTTTCGACACCTATATGGCGCCTTTCGTCCGCCTGGACGACATGACGTATGCCGAGGTCAAACAGTGCATGCAGGAGCTCATCTACAACCTGAACGTCCCGAGCCGCTGGGGCAGTCAGTGCCCGTTCACGAACCTCACTTTTGACTGGACCTGCCCGCCCGATTTGCGCGACGAAGTGCCGCTCATCGGCGAGGAACTGTGCGACTTTGCCTACGGGGACCTGCAGGCCGAGATGGACATCATCAACCGCGCCTACATGGAGGTCATGACCGAGGGTGACGCGGACGGGCGCGTGTTCACCTTCCCCATTCCGACCTACAACATGACCAAGGATTTCGATTGGGATTCCCCCAACGCCAACCTGCTGTTTGAGATGACGGCGAAGTACGGGTTGCCCTATTTCCAGAACTTCATCAACTCGGAACTGGACCCCGGCCAGATTCGCTCCATGTGCTGCCGGTTGCAGCTCGATCTGCGGGAACTGGTCAAGCGCGGTAACGGGCTGTTCGGTTCGGCGGAGCAAACCGGGTCTATCGGGGTGGTGACCATCAACTTGGCACGTCTGGGTTATCTGCACAAGGGCGACGAGGACGGTTTGCGTGCCCGCTTGCGCGAACTCATTGAGTTGGCTTCGGTGACTTTGGAACGTAAGCGCATCACCATCCAGTACCATATGGACCACGGCCTGTTCCCCTACACGAAACGCTACCTGGGGACGCTGGACAACCACTTCTCGACCATCGGGGTCAACGGCATGAACGAGCTGATTCGCAACTTCACCGATGACGCTTATGACATCACCGACCCGCGCGGACACGCCCTGGCGGCCCGAATCCTGGACGGGGTGCGCGACCAGATGATTGAACTCCAGGAGTCTACCGGACATATGTACAACCTGGAGGCGACCCCGGCCGAGGGCACCACGTACCGCCTGGCGAAAGCCGACCGGAAACGCTTCGGGGACAAAATCCTGCAGGCCGGCACGACCGAAAACCCCTATTACACGAACTCTTCGCAGCTGCCGGTCGGGTTTACCAACGACCCGTTCCTCGCCGAGGAACTGCAAGAGGAACTGCAGACCAAGTACACCGGCGGCACCGTGCTGCACCTGTACATGGGCGAGGCTGTGTCCAGCGCGGAGGCTTGCAAACAGCTGGTGCGCCGCTCGCTGACCACCTGGCGCACCCCCTACATCACCATCACGCCAACGTTTAGTATCTGCCCGACGCACGGCTACATTTCCGGCGAACACTTCACCTGCCCGCGCTGCGAAGCGAAGGGCCGGCACCAAGATTGCGAGGTATGGACCCGCGTCATGGGTTACTTCCGGCCGGTTCAGTCCTTTAATATCGGCAAGAAAGGCGAGTTCGCTGAACGGCAATACTTCAGCGAGTCGGCGGCCGCCTCCCATGGTGAGCTGCACTCGCGTCTGGCAGAAGCGGCCTTGGTTTAGGGACAGATTCACCCCCCTCGTGGTTTCACAAGGGCCGTGGGTCGACCAGGTTCGCGGGTGACAGTTTTCAGACGCCACCCGCGAACCTAAATTTTCCGTACTTTTGGGTGATTACAAACCTTAACCGTTTGCCTAGGCTGTTTATCAACCTGGGGCAACCAGCCCCTTCAGCCTGACAAGTGGAAGGAATACTCATGAAAAAGTTACTTGCGTTGACGGGTGCGTTCGCCCTGGCTCTGAGTCTGTCCGCCTGCGGCGGTGGGGACGAGAAACCCACTGCGGACGCTAAAGCTCCGTCCGAGGCGCCCGCTGCTGATCAGAAACCCGGCCTGATTTCCACCACCGAGGACGTGGCCATACCTGACCAAGAAGAAGCTGAGGAAAAAGTCAACGATGCGGACGCATTGGAAGACAAGTGGGAAGCGGAAGGCGAAGCGTTCGCGGAAGGAAAGGGAATCGAGAACATCAGTTCCCAGGTTTCGCCAACTTTTGCCAATTTCGATAAAGACAAAATCTCTAGCTACCGACTGTACCTAAACGCTAATGACGATTGGAAGACCGGAGACAAGGTCAAGGTCACTTTCTATTGTCAGACTGTTAAACCCGCGAATATCAAAGTGTGGATTGCTCCGCAGATTGAGGACGCAGGCGACGATCAACCAGGTCAACTCAGCGAAGTCGCTTGCGGTGTGGACAGCCCAGCCGAAGCCACTTGGGAATACACCTTGCCAGCGGATTCATCTAACCTGATGTTCGTGCAATATCAAGTCCCGATTGAAGGTTTCATGATTATCGACTACGAAAGCATCTAAGTTTATAGCTTCCGGGAAGCCCCATCTCGGGGCTTCCCGGGCATTTTTAGCAACGATTAGAAAGACCCATCGTGAACACAGGCTGCATTGATGACCAGAATGAAACCGATTGCCCGCTCACGGGTTTGGTTATCGCCGGAGTGACGCCATTTTCCACGGTGGATTGGCCGGGGAAACTGGCCGCCAGCGTGTTCCTCCAAGGCTGCCCCTGGAACTGCGGATATTGCCAAAATTTTGCCATCATTGACCCGCGGGCACCCGCCGGTTACGAAGAGGCGGATCTGTGGGAGCTGCTGGGGCGGCGGCGCGGTTTGCTCGACGGGGTCGTGTTTTCTGGCGGGGAACCGACTCGTCAGGCGGCGCTGATACCCGCCGCACGTCGGGTGCGCGAACTGGGTTTTCTGGTGGGGTTGCACACCGGAGGGGCCTACCCGCAGCGTCTGGCGCAGCTGCTGGAGGCCGGGTTGCTCGACTGGGTCGGCTTGGACGTGAAAGGCCTGCCACAAAACTATCCCCAAGTGGTGGGACGTTCCCAAGCGCACCGGGCCGGCACGGACGCTTGGCAGGCGCTGGACTTGGTGTTGGCGGAGCACCGGGCCGGAACCCTGCCGGATTACGAAGTGCGCGTCACCGCCTATCCCGGCACTGAAGCGGGCGACACGAACCCGTCGGCCCTCCCGGCTTTGGCCCGTGCCCTGCACGAGCGCGGAGTGGAACGCTTAGCGCTGCAGCAGGCTCGCCCCGACGGGACGCGACCGGAATTTCAAGGACTTTACGCAGCGGACCAAAACCAATCTTTTGCGGCTGACTTGGCGGCCCAGGCTGGTGAGCTGAAGGCAATGTTTACGCATTTTGAGTTTCGCGGTTCTGCCGGTTGACCCCACAGCCCGTAATACCACGAGACATGGGTGGAAAGGCGCGAATTTGTGGAATAATGGCCATATGGATGAACTGCGTTCTCAGGCTAGTGACCCGTCTACCCCCGGTTTGGATTTGCAGCAGTTGGCGACCAATGCGGAACTGCGTCCGTTGATTGCAAAAAACCCCGCAGCCTATACCGGACTGCTCGATTGGCTCGTGAACAAAAATGAGCCCGAAGTCCTCGCCGCTCTGCGCGAGCGCCAGGCCGCTTTTGAGGCTGGCCAGATGATGCCCATGCCTTCCCTCCCCCTTCCCGATTCATCAGAAACACCGACCCCCAGCAAGCCGGAAAACCCCGAAGCACCCGCGACAGTCGTCCCTGCCAAAACCGACGCATCACAACCGGAAACCCCGGCGACACCCGACTCGGCGGCAACCCCCGCCACCGGGGAAACCCCCGCCGTGAGCCCCAACCGCACCTCAATAATGGGACAAAACCAGGCCGAAACCACGGTACTGCCCCCGCTGAACACCCCCGTATCAGCTCCGGTGCCGACCTCCGGTCTGCCCCCGTCTTACCCGCCCAACGCCGCGCCAAACCAGAGCGCGCGCATGGGAAGCTATGGCACCGTGCCCCCAGCCGCGACACAAACCCAGTACATGGCTCCCGTCACCGGCGGTATCCCGATGATGAATGCAGCTCCCACCCCTTATCCGCCGATGGCCGCGAAACCAAAATCCAACACCGGTTTATGGGTCATTTTCTCAATATTGCTCGTTGCTGTGATTGGCATGATTGTTGCGATCGTTTTGGTGATGACCGGCGTTATCGGGGGAGACGACACCCAGTCTGACGCAGATTCCCCGAATGCTGCCGGCAATACCGCGAGCGAAACGCCCCCAGCCAAGGACCAGGATAAAGATAAGGACAAAGACGAGGATAAGGAAAAGACTCCGAGCACCGAGTCACCGCATCCGACGATCGCTCCAGCACCGGCCGGCGCCCAGAATATCCAGTCTTTTGTCACCGAAACCGGGGACTCGACCTGCCGGGTAAACGGCGATGAACTCATTTGCCAGGTCCGTAACCTGGTCAACCCTGTGGGCGGCTGTGATACTTATTTCGAATCTTTGGTCATCAGCTTGCGGGATGGCGACCCGTTCATCTATTGCCAGCCCAATGTTGATTACAACTCCAGCGGTTCGGTGATTCCCCACGATTCAGCCATGACCTACGGCGACTTCGCCTGCCAATCGACCTACAGCGGCACCGGATGTTGGAACACGGTCACCGGCAAAGGCTTTTTCTTTGCCAAACAGGACTACCATCAACAAGACGCCACGCAACACTAAGTCACCATATTCAGGAGCAACATGCCCAACTGGGAGGAATTCGACACCTGGGAACCGACCCAGGACTACCCTTCTGCTCCTCCGGCGCGCTCTTCCTCTCTGGGTAAGCTCCCCAGCCGCCGCCTGCCCCCAGTCCCAGATTCTGACCACAACCCCGACCACAACCCTGCGGATGCTAACGCTGCCAACTTTTTTGAAGAATTTTCCGCCGCTGCTGAAGCAGCTGGAGCGGCCAGCGCTAACCAGGTACCCCAGCTTCCCTACGGGGATAATCCGGGGATTGCCGCCCTGCTGGCAAATGCCCAAAATATGTTAAACGCGGACGGGCCGGAACAACAGAATTCGCACTTGTCCAGACCAACTGAATCGAAAACCTCGGAGCTTCCAGCCACGGAAGTCCCCGAAGCGATGCGCGAGGATTTTGACGCCACCCTCGCCCCGGGGGAACCCGCCACCCCGACCACGCCGCCGGCACGAACCGGGAGCGCAACCGGGCAAGGTCGCAAACCCACCCAACGCCGCCCCGAACCGGTCCATTCCGAGGGATGGAAGTCTTTGGTGTCCGGATGGGACGACCTGGGCGCGACCAGCGCCGCAGCCGCAACACCACCCAAAGCAGATGCCCTGGGGACCGGCGCAAATCCCCTCACTAACACGCCGCAGCGAACTTCCAAACGAGCCGCGGCACACCCGGATGCGGACTGGGAACACCTCCACTCGGTCTCGCCGCGCACCCCGCAGAGTACTTTGGGCACTTCCTCCACGCGAGCGGATTTGTCCGAACCACGCTGGAAGTCCCTCACGACCCAAACCCCGGAAGGACCGTCCAAGTTACGGTTGCGCCGGGTGGGCACGGGAACCCCCGAACCCCGGCCGAACGATGGGATTTCACCGCTGGTACTCCTGGCCGGAGGAATTATCCTGTCCCTGGTCAGCGTGGGAGTAGGGGTCAGTGTGGGCATGAACGTGGTGCCGCACCCAACTGTGACCGTCACAGCTACCCCCAGCGACTTTGCCGAACCGAACCCAAACAATCCCGATTCCATCGGGAACGCTAAACCTTCCGAAGACCCCGAGGCCGGGGCGGCCGGAGGCCTGAAAGGGCTGAAAGTCGTCCTCGATCCGGGGCACAATGGCGGTAACGCCGCAGCTTGGCAGCAAATCGGGGCGAATGTTCCCGATGGGCGCGGCGGCCAAAAACCTTGCAACACCACCGGCACCGCTACCGCTGACGGCTATACCGAGCATGAGTTCAACTGGAAGATTGCGAACGCACTTAAGACCAAGCTGGAGGCCGAAGGAGCCACCGTGTTTCTGACGCGCGACTCGGATCAGGGAGTGGGGCCGTGCGTGGATGCCCGTGGTCAGTTTGCACAAAAGGTCGGGGCTGACGTCATGGTTTCCATTCACGCCAACGGGACCACGGACACGGCTCAGCACGGATTCTTTGTGATGATTTCCGACCCGCCATTGAACGAGGCCCAAAAGCAGCCCGCCTCCGATTTGGCTGCCAAACTGGTCAAGGCGCTCCAGGAGGGGGGATTCGCGCCGCAGTCCGGAGGATCTATCAGTAGCGGGGTGTGGAAACGTTCCGATTTGGCGACGTTGAACTCTGCTGAGGTGCCCGCCGCAATGGTGGAACTCGGCGAGATGCGCAACCCCGCTGATGCCGCCCTTATGAAGTCGGATACCGGTCAGGAACGTTACGCCCAATCCTTGTTCGACGGCCTGAAGGCGTGGGCGGAGGCGACCCGACCGGCTGCCAGCCCGGCGACTTCTCCTGCGACCTCACCGGACGCCCCGCAGCAGTCTCCCGCCGCGGAGTCCGCTTCCCCGGCCGCCCCTACGGGTGGACAGTAGCCGCCCAGCGGCATACCGGGCTTCCGCTATGCTTGACTAAAGGAAGTATTTGGAAACATGAGGGACAATGAGCGATAAGGACAAATCTGTGGAACGTAGCACCGCCAATGTGTGGGCTTTGAAAATTATTGGCGTCCTGGCCATTGTGGTGCTTTTAGTCATCGCGTTTTTTGTGGGGCGCGCCACGGCTCCGGGAGCAAACAACCCGGCAGCCTCCCCCAGCGAACCCGCAACGACCAGCGGCACCGCTGCGGGCGATGGGCAAAAGGCCGTGGCAGACTTTGTGGCGCAAACGGGCTTGGTCCCCGGTCAAGACTTCGCCTCCTCGGTCACGAACGAAGGCGGGCTGGAAGCCATGAAAATCCTGCGGGACGGGGCCGATGAGCCCGGACGCACCCTGGGGAAACCCGATGCCCCGGTGACGCTGACAGTTTTGAGCGATTTTTCCTGCCCGATGTGTACCAGTTGGGGCAACGATACATTGCCGAAACTACAAAAATATGTCGACGACGGCACCCTGAAGATTCAATGGCACAACATGGTGATATTTGCTGACCAGTATCGTTCCGACGTGGCTGCGCGGGGTTCGATTGCGGCGATGAAACAGGGCAAACTGTGGGATTTCGTGCGGGCCGCTTACGGGACCGCCCCCGAAGGTGAACACCCCACTTATGACGAAAACAAAGTCATCCAGATCGCCCAATCCGTTGGCCTCACCGACTTGGGACGATTCAAGTCCGATATGAATGCCCCGGAAACCCAAGCTACCGTTTCCGAGGAAACCGATTCGGGACATTCGGTAGGAGTCAACGGCACCCCGTTCTTTGTGCTGGGGGATTCCACGATTTCTGGAGCCTACCCGATTGAGTACTTCGAGCACTCTATCGAGTACCAAAAATTCTTGGCCACAAAGTAGGTCCTGGCAGCTGGCCACGTCATTTTTCAAACTCACTGCGGGAGATAGGCCCGCGGGGAAGGAAGCGGAATGGACTCGGTAACCTTCGCGGTGGCGTACGCCGGGGGGATTCTGACCCTGTTTTCGCCCTGTTCGGCCCTGCTGATTCCGTCTTTCTTTTCTTACGCTTTTTCCTCAAAGACGAAACTGGCGTCCCGCACCGCCGTGTTTTTCCTGGGGCTCATGGCGGGATTACTGCCCACCGGGGCCGCTTTCGGTGCCATCGGAGCGGTGCTGAACGCGAAACTGCGCGGTCTGACCGTGTGGGCGGGGCTAATCATCGTCCTGTTCGGGGTGTGGCAGGCCTTAGCACTACCGGTACCGAACTTTGGGAGCCTGCAAAGCCGGTGGCAGCTGTGGAAACAGCGCCGCGCCGCGCAACGCGCCACCCGGCGAGGCCCGGTTTCGGGCGACTCCCCGCGGGATGGAAACACACCGGTCGAACGTACCTCCCCGGCAGCGATTTTCCTGCTAGGACTGACGTACGGGGTTGCCGCGACCGGCTGTCAAGCCCCGATTTTGGGCTCTATCCTCGCTTTCAGCGTCAGCGGCGGCTCCCCGGTGACCGGATTCTTTACCATGTTTGCGTTCGGCCTGGGGATGTTTACCCCGGTCGCCGTGCTGTCATTCTTGTGGAATCTGATTCCGAATCGGGTGCTGCGCCCTCGCCCCCTCAAGGTTTTGGGTCGGGATTCCACCGTAGGAAACCTGGTTTCTGGACTGTTGATAACCCTGTTGGGACTGGTAATGATGCTGTCGGGTCCCGGCGGTCTGGCTACTTCCCTGCTGTCCGCCAGCGCCCAGTCCAATCTGGAGTTCGCGGTGCAACGCACCCTCTCCGGGATTCCCAACTGGCTGTTCTGGCTGCTCGCGGCGCTACTGGCCGCCTTCATAGTGGTCTACCTGTGGGGAAAGCGCCGCCCCCGCCCTTCTGAGGACACCGCGCCCGACCCCGCCTCGTGAAGTTTCCCACCGCTACCGGCACAAACAGGTAGGATTTACACGTGAGCAGAGACGAAGTGGAACGCGTCTTCGTGGGACGCCTAGGGGGAACCGCCGTGTTCGATCCCATTGGGGATCCGGTGGGAAAAGTTTATGACGTGGTGGTTTTGCTGCACCGTCGGCCGCCTGTCGCTGTCGGTTTAGTGGTGGAGGTAACGCGTGCTCACCGGGTTTTCGTACCCATCACCCGGGTCACTGCCATCAAATCCGGTGCCGTGATTACGACCGGGCTGGTAAACCTGCGCCGTTTCCAGGCCCGGCCCTTGGAAACCTGCGCGATTCAAGACGTGCTGGATCGGGTTGTGACGCTGAAGGACGGTTCGGGTCAGGCTCAGATTCTGGACTTGGGTATCGAGCGGCAAAAGGACCGGACCTGGGCTGTCACTGAACTTTACGTGGCTCGGTCCCGCCGGGGGCCTTTCCGCACCAGGCTTGGGGAAACCTTGCATGTGGGAATCGAGGAAGTCACCGGTTTGACCGTGGGGGGCGCTGATCAAGCGGCGGATTCCCTGCTGGCCACGTTGGGCGACATGAAACCCGCCGATATGGCTGACGCCCTGCACGATTTGTCCGATTCGCGGATGCTTTCGGTCGCTTCCCAGCTGCCCGATAGCCGCCTGGCTGACGTGCTGGAAGAGTTGGAGGAGGACGATCAGGTTAAGATTGTTTCCTCCCTGGATCCGGCGCGAGCCGCCGATGTTTTGGATGTTATGCAGCCTGACGACGCCGCCGACCTGGTGGCTGAACTGCCGCAGGAAGTCGCGGCAAACCTGCTGGAACTGATGGAGCCAGAAGAGGCGAAAGACGTGCGGCGTTTGCTGGCCTACGATGAGGAAACGGCCGGCGGCCTGATGACCACCGAACCGGTGGTGCTGGCTCCGGACGATACGGTCGCCACCATGCTCGCACACGTCCAACGCCGAGACATTCCCCCCGCTCTGGCCGCTATCGCAATGATTGCCCGCCCGCCCCTAGAGACCCCCACCGGAAAATTTATCGGGGTCGTTCACCTGCAGCGAGCTTTACGTGAACCGCCCCACATCATGCTGGGAAACATTGTCGACACTGACCTGGAGGCCGTGACCCCGGATCGTTCGGTAGACTACCTGACGCGTACCATGGCGACCTACAACCTGACCGCTATCCCGGTCGTGGGGCCCACCTCCGGTTCCCTGCTGGGTGCTGTCTCGGTCGACGACGTTTTGGACCACCTGCTGCCTGACGACTGGCGGTGGGATGACCGTGCCGAAGCCGAACAAGCCGCTATTGCGGAAGCCGAAGCCGCCGCCGGAGACGAGGAAACACAACAAGATACCGCTTCGGCCTTGGCCTCTGACGATGCGGAAGGCGCTCCCGGCGATGAGGACGGCGACCCCGCACCTCTCTACCCGATGAGCACCGTCCCGGCGGATTCGGTCCGTCACCCCCAGACACCCCAGGAAACAGGTAAAGAAGCAGGTAAGGAGGTTAGCCCCGATGTCTAAGGGATTGGAGACCCCCACCGAAGGACGCCGCGGAGTATTCGGACGCCGGCGCCGCTCCCAAATCGGCGCCCAGGATCGTTCGCTGTTTACCCGGGTGGCAGAAAGTACCGCCCGTTTCATGGGTACTTCCAAGTTCATTTTGTGGATGACTGTTTTCGTGGCGGTCTGGATTATCGCGAACCTGATATTGACCCAATCCCTCGGGGATAACCCGTGGGATCCCTACCCGTTTATCCTGCTAAACCTGATGTTTTCTACCCAAGCCTCGTACGCTGCGCCACTCATTATGTTTGCGCAGAACCGGCAGGACGACCGCGACCGGGTCATTGCGGAGCAGGACCGCCAGCAGGCCGCCCGGACCTTGGCCGATACCGAATATTTGACCCGAGAGATTGCCGCCCTGCGTTTGGCGGTGTCAGAGCTCGCGACCCGCGATTTTGTGCGTTCGGAAATTCGTGACCTGCTCGACGAATTGGAGCAGCGCGCCGCTGACACCTCCGAAGAGTCAGACAACACCCGCTCCGGCTCGGACTCTAACCAGCGCTAACGACCTGCCCGCCCCGGGAACGCCGCGAGTTTGCGCCCGGCAAAATCCTCTTGGGTAAAATGGTCGGCATGAGTCCAAAGAAATCTGCTTCACACGCCCCGAAAGGCAGCGGCGGGGTACGCCGACACCGCTTGAAAGGCAAAGGGCCGACCCCGAAGGCCGTCAATCGCCCTTACCACCAGGCCTATCGCGACCGTCTGGAGGCGGAACGCAAAGCCACCCATACCTCGGGGGTGACCCAGCGGGCGGCGGCGAAGGGCAAGTACCGACCCTCTACTGCTGCTGACAGCGAAATCATTTTCGGACGCAACCCGGTAGTCGAAGCCGCCGCGGCCGGGGTGCCGCTGAAGCGCCTGTTCGTTTCCGCGACGCTCATGAAAGACGAGCGTCTGTCCAAAGTGGTGCAGCGCGGGGCCGCTTCGGGAGCGGAGCTGCGAGAATGCTCCCCCGCCGACCTGGACCGTATCACCGCGGGGGGAACCCATCAGGGAATCGCGGCGGAAATCGCGGCTTATGAATACGCCGAAATCATGGATTTGTGGGACCGGGCGGTGACTCGGGCCAAATCCGAGCCGAAGCGTCCCCCCTTGTTCATTGTGTTAGACCAGGTCACCGACCCGCACAACCTGGGGGCGACGCTGCGTTCCGCAGCGGCGTTCGGAGCTGACGGGGTCATAATTGGCGAGCATCGTTCGGCTTCCGTAACCGCGGCCGTGTGGAAAGTTTCGGCGGGGGCGGCGGCGATTGTGCCAGTCGCCAAAGCGCGGAACTTGACTCATGCTCTGCAGCAGCTGCAGGCGGAGGGGGCGTTTGCTATCGGCTTGGACGGCGGGGGAGAAGTGGATTTGCCCGCTTTGACACTGGCGGATCAGCCCCTGGTGGTCGTGACCGGCTCCGAAGGCAAAGGGATTTCCCGGCTAGTGCGCGAAACCTGCGATCAGATTGTGTCCATCCCGATTGATAAACGCATGGAATCCCTAAACGCCGCTGTCGCCACCGGCATCGCCCTGTACCAAATCGCTGCCCTGCGCGGCTAGGCGAGCGAACTGCCCCGAGTTTGGGGTTTGCCTGGCACGAATGACCGTTTTCACTGCGCTTCGAGACGACCGCCTCAAATTAAAATCGGTTCTACCAGCGGTTTTACATACCAGAGACCCGGACAAACCCAAAAATCTGTTTTACGATCGGTCACTCGTGCATTTGCACGATTACTGCCCCAAGCCGGACCGAGCCAGTAGACTTAGCACATGAAGATTTTTGATTCCGCCACGCATGAGGTCCGCGACTTTGAGCCGGTCACGCCGGGAAAGGTGGGGCTCTACCTGTGCGGACCAACGGTGCAGGGGGCGCCTCACCTGGGACATTTGCGCGCCGCACTGAACTTTGACGTGCTGGTGCGCTGGCTGCGGCGGCAAGGATACGCGGTGACTTACGTGCGCAACGTCACCGATATTGACGACAAAATTTTGACTAAATCAGCCGCTGCCGGCGTGCCGTGGTGGGAGCTAGCGGCCCATTTCGAGCGAGAATTTGACTTTGCCTACCGGGCTTTGAACACCGTGCCCCCGACCGTGACCCCGCACGCCACCGGGCATATTCCCCAACAGATTGCGCTGATTGAGCGCTTGCTCGAGCGCGGTCACGCCTACAGTGACACGAACGGTAACGTGTATTTCTCGGTGACGTCCCTGCCGGACTATGGCGCGCTGACAAACCAGCCGGTCAGCGAACTCGCTTCTACCGAGGACGAATCCCAAATCGACACCGCCACCGAGGCGGGCAAGCGCGACCCTCGTGACTTTGCCCTGTGGAAGGCCGCGAAAGACGACGAACCCACCGATGCGGCTTGGGACGCGCCCTGGGGACGCGGACGTCCCGGCTGGCACCTGGAATGCTCCGCCATGAGCCAGGCTTACCTGGGCGACACGTTCGACATTCACGGCGGCGGGCTGGATCTGCGCTTTCCTCACCATGAAAACGAGATGGCGCAGTCTCACGGGGCGGGCTGGGGATTTGCCCGCTACTGGATGCATAACGCCTGGCTGACGCTCAAGGGCGAAAAGATGTCGAAATCGGTCGGTAACGTGGTCGGGGTGCGCCGCCTGTTGGAGGACTGGGATCCGGCGGTGGTGCGGATGTCCGTGGTCACCACGCACTATCGCACAAATCTGGAATACTCAGAGGATTCCTTGAAACAGGCGGCTTTGTTGTGGGACAAATTCACCAGTTTCCTCCAGCAAGTTCCGGGGCCTGCTCCGGCGGGGGCGGTGGTTCCGGAGGTTTGCAATATCTATGGCGACGTTGAGCCGGACCTCGCTCGGCAACGCGAACTGGCCGCGGTCGAGCTGCCCGATGACTTTGTGGCGGCTTTGGACGATGACTTGAATGTTCCTGGCGCCCTCCCGGCACTGCACCGCACCCTAAAAACCGGCAAAGCGGCCTTGGCCAGCGGGGACACGGCTGGCGCTCAGCAGGCCGCCCGGCAATTGCGCGCCATGCTGGACGTGTTCGGTTTAGATCCGGACGACCCGGCTTGGGCCACGCCAGCGACCGCAACCGAGACTCCCGGCGCCGCCCCCGACACCACGGAGGCCCCAAACGAAACCCTGGAAGCACTGGTCACCGCCCTTTTGCAGCAGCGTGCTGACGCGAAAGCGCAACGGGATTGGGACCGTGCCGACGCGATTCGCGACCTGTTGCAAGCCCACGTCGCTCCGGTGGTGGACACCCCCGTTGGGGCTCAATGCGGCCCGGTCACGTTCGGTTAGCCCCGTAAAGCAGGTCAGACTGTTGAAAACACACGACTTTACCGCGGGAATCAAGGCGGGACTTCCCATCGGGCTGGGCTATTTCGCGGTTTCTATCGCTATCGGCATGTATTGGGCGCAAGGCAAGCTACCGCCCCTGTCCTCGGCGGTCTTTTCCCTCACCAATATGTCCTCAACCGGCCAGTTTGCCGGCACTACCATCATCGCCGCCCAGGGCGGCCTGGTGGAGCTGGCCGTAACCACGGCGCTGGTGAACCTGCGCTACCTGCTGATGAGTACCTCCCTGTCTCAACGCCTGACCAGTACGAATCCCCGCCCGGTCGGCAGCCTCAAGCGGATGGTGATGGCGCTGGGGGTCACGGACGAGATTTACGCCATCAATATCGGGCGGACTCACGTGGGTTTCGCGCATTATCTGGGTTCGATGATTCTGCCGATTCTGGGCTGGGTGTCAGGCACCCTGGTCGGGGCGTTCGTGGGCGAGGCGCTGCCCAAAGCGGTGGAAAACGCGGCGGGAATTTTGCTTTACGCCATGTTTATCGCCATCGTCATGCCCCCGTTTAAACAGTCCTCGCAGGTAAAAATCGTGGTGGCCATCGCGGCCGGAACTTCAGTCGCCCTCGCTTTTGCTCCGGTCGTGTCACAGCTATCCTCTGGCTGGCACATCATTATTGCCACCCTGGTGGCCGCGGGGCTGGGTGCGACGTTCTTTCCGCATCAAGAGCCGGCAACCGGCCCGGAACTGTCCGGCGGCGAAGCGGAGAAAGCGGGGGAGCTATGAGCTACCTGGCCACAGCTATCCTCGTGACCGCGCTGGTCACATACACTTTGCGCGCCCTGCCGCTGCTGGTGTTACGCCGGGACATCAAGTCTCCTTGGATTAATTCTTTCCTGTACTACGTGCCGTGGGCGGTGCTGGCCGCGATGATTATTCCCGCCGCGTTCCTCTCGACCGGTTCCCTGATTTCCGCAGTGTTGGGCATTGGGGTGGCTCTGGTGCTGTCGTGGCGAGGTCAGTCGCTGTTCGTTGTGGCTGTCGCCGCGGCACTGACGGTGTGGGTTTGTGAGGTCGCACCAGGGTTCTTGCCCGCCCTTTCGTGAACACTCACCAATGGCGTGGCACACCAGAAAACCGGGACCAAAAGCCCTATGACGGGCAAAGGCCTGTGGAAGAATGAAACTATGACGTACAAACTTGTGCTGCTCCGCCACGGCGAGAGCGAATGGAATGCAAAAAACCTGTTCACCGGGTGGGTTGACGTGCCTTTGAGCGAAAAAGGCCGCGCCGAAGCTACCCGCGGCGGCGAACTACTTAAGAAGGAAGGCATCCTGCCTGATGTCCTGCACACCTCCCTGCTGCGCCGCGCGATTATGACCGCTAACCTGGCGTTGGACGCGTGCGACCGGCACTGGATTCCGGTGCGCCGCTCGTGGAGGCTGAACGAACGGCACTACGGCGCCTTGCAGGGCTTGAACAAGAAGGCTATCCGTGACGAATACGGCGAGGACCTGTTTATGCAGTGGCGTCGGTCCTATGACGTGCCGCCGCCCCAGATTGAGCTCGGTTCCGAGTTCAGCCAGGATGCCGATCCGCGTTACACCGGCGAGCCGATTCCGCGTTCGGAATGCCTCAAGGATGTGCTGGAACGCGCCTTGCCCTACTGGAGTGACGCGGTCATCCCCGACCTTAAGACTGGCAAGACCGTCATGGTGGCAGCTCACGGCAACTCGCTGCGCGCCATTGTGAAGCACCTGGATTCCATCAGCGATGATGAGATTTCAGGTCTGAACATTCCCACCGGAATTCCGCTGTACTACGAGCTGGGTGAGGACTTCAAGCCTGTCGCCCACGGCCGCTACCTGGATCCGGACGCAGCCGCCGACGCCATCAAAGCGGTGGCTAACCAGGGCAAATAGTTCATTTTAAACATGTGTGGGGCGCTTCGGTATACCGAGGCGCCCCATGTAATTGCCGGTCGTTGCGGATTCTAGAACTCGGTGCCGCGCGAAGGCTCCGCCAAAATCCCGTGCCGCCGAACCTGATAGACCGGCGGGTCGAGCAGTTCCGCTTCGACTCCGTGCAAAGCCGCCACATCCGCGGCTTGAGAAGCCACCACCCGGCGTGCCGCCTTGACTGCTTTCCGTTTTACCGGAGCGTTTGTTAGGTCAATACCCTGCTTTTTTTTACGGTCGGACTTCTTTTTTCTTTTCGGTTCAATCATTGTTACCTCGGTAAAAATTCGTGCTACGGGGGGCATTTTTTCGCGCCATTGCGCCAAAAGTGAGCGTAGCTTTAATTGCTCTTTACCACAAAATCGTGATAATATAAGTATATCCACCTCAAAAACGGGAGATTTTCAATATGACATTTAAGGTTGGCGAAACCGTTGTTTATCCCCATCATGGGGCCGCCACGATCGAAGAGATCACAACCCGAGTTATTGGAGGTGTGGAACGCGAATATCTCAAGCTACGTGTCGCCCAGGGCGACCTCACCATCCAGATTCCGTCTGAGAACGTAGAGATGGTCGGAGTGCGCGACGTGGTTGATGAAGCCGGACTGGAGCACGTCTTTGAAGTGTTGCGCGCCAAGAAGACCGATGAGCCCTCCAACTGGTCGCGCCGCTACAAGGCAAACGTGGAAAAAATCGCTACCGGCGACGTAGTCAAGGTGGCCGAAGTCGTGCGTGACCTGTCCCGCCGTGACTCGAACCGCGGACTGTCCGCCGGCGAAAAGCGGATGCTGACCAAGGCACGTCAGATTCTGGTTTCCGAGCTGGCCTTGGCTGAGAAAACCAACGAAGAGGACGCCTCGTTGCGCCTGGACGAAGTCTTGGCTTCCTAAAACACCATAACTTTTGCAAATAATAGTTGGAGGTTTTCCTCCAACTATTATTTTTTGCCCGTATTATCCCGTTTTGTACGCTTCGGACGCTTTGGAAGTTTCGGACGCTTTGCCGCTCCTACTCGGTCGGTTGGTAAAGCCCGCGCACGCGAACTGTGTTTTGCACGAAAACAATGCCGTTCCCGGGCTGGCGCAATTCCAGAGTTTCGTAGATGGTTTCCACTATTTGCGGGGCTTTCGCCTGGTCGGCCAGGATTATCACCAGCTCTTTTTCCGGTTCAATCCCCAAACCGAACAGGGTGGCGGTTTCGTGGACTCCAGAGCCGCGCGCATTAATAATCGTCCCGCCGTGCGAGCCGGCCTGCACCGCCGCGTCGATGACTTCTTCGGCGTGGCCTTTTTCCACAACGGTCAATATCGCCTGAATCATGAGTTTTCCTTCTTTCCGTGGCCAGTTTCAGCCGGTTGGTGCCCTGCCGAGACGGCAGCAGCGCGGGGGGTGGATTTCGCACAAGCGGTGGGGGATGCGGGAGAGTCAACGTCCTCAGTCGGGGTGGGGCCGGCCCACGGGTCGCTGTTCCGCAGGTTGGTGCGGCGCCGAGCGCGAGCCTGGAATACGACACCGAGCAGCTGCAACACAATCGGGGGCATCAGCGCGACCATCGTGATGAGTCCCAAACCGTCCTCTACCACGTCCGCAGTAGGCGTACCTGCCGCCGCGCCTTGAGCAAAAGCCAGCACAAACGTGGTCAGCATCGGACCGGGCGCGACCCCGCCACCGTCAAAAGCTAGCCCGCCGAACAACTCTGAGGACACGAACGTCAACCCGACCGCCACCAGATATCCCGGCAACAGCATGTGCCACAGCTCTAAACTAGGTATCACCAGGCGCAACGTAGACAACAGAACTGCCGAGCCCACCCCTAGTGCCATCGCCGCCATCACGGCAGAGGCACGCACTGACCCGGAAGTGACCTCCTGCACCTGCTCGGTCAAGACGTGTACCGCCGGTTCCGCCAACACGGCCAGGAAACCCAGTGCGAAAGCAATGGCCAGCAGTAGCGGCGCACTCCCTCGAAGCGCCAAACTCACCCCGATAGTGCGTCCCACGTCCATGAAACCGCCATTCGCGCCGGTCAGGAAGAAAGTCAGACCCAAAAACGCCATAACGATACCCGCGATGACGCTACGGGTAGCTGACTTGTGCAGTTTGAACACCGTGAAGTTACCAATCAGGAACAGCGCCATCAGCGGGGCCAGGGCGAGGCTGACGCTGCGGGCTTCCATCGGAAAATGTTTCACCAGCGGTTCAAAGAGGTGGGTGGTGTCCGGAGTCAGGGTCGGTCCGGTAGTCGGCAAAGCGCCCAGGTGCAGCAGGATAGACGTGATTTGCAGGGCTAAAATCGCCCCCACGCAAGCAATCGCCACCAGCCCGAACGCGTCGGATTCACTGCGGGCCGAGTCGCGTTTCATCGACGCTACCCCGGTGGCGAAAGCCAGCACGACCGGCACCGTCAGCGGCCCGGTCGTGGCGCCGGACGCATCAAAAGCAATAGCCAGATACTGCATGGGCGCAACCAGTGCCAACAGCGCCACCAGGCTATAAGACGCCAGCAGCACCCAGCGAAGTTTCCAGCCACGCAAAATCCGCACCATGCCCAGGCACAGCAGTACCGCCAACCCGGCTGAAACCACTACAATCAGCAAGATAGAGGACACAATTCCGCGGGTCAACGTGTTGACCTGCGCCGCATAGATGAGAATATCCGGTTCCGCCATGGTCAACAGGAAACCCAGTACAAACGTGAGCGTCATGACCACCGAAATCCGCCCGGACTTGACCACGGTCGAGGACATAATCCGTCCGATGGGGGCGATACCGACCTCGACCCCCAGCAGGAACAGCGACAGCCCGGCGATAATCGCGATGGCACCCAGGCCGAAACGCGGCAACAGTACTCCCGGCAGGGGAACGACCGTGAGATGCACCAACACCACAACACCAGCTATGGGAAGGACCGACTTGGTCGTTTCCCACAGCTTTGCGGTTAAGGTATTCATCTACGCTCCCTGGTACAGCCCACTGACAGCGACCACATTTTGGGTGAAAAGAATGCCGTGGTTGGGTTTTTCCAAATCGAGACGCTGGTCGATGGCGTCCTCAATCTGAGGGGCGCTCTGCGCGGAGGCCAGCATAAACACAATGTCCTTTTCCGGTTCGATTTCCATGCCCAGCACCAGTTCGGTTTGAGCAATCCCCGAGCCGCGCCCGGCGATGACGGTGCCTCCGCGAGCTCCGGCACTTTGCGCAGCCTCAACCACATCCTCGGCCCGGCCGTGCTCGACAATGATGGTGATGAGCTGCCACTGTGCCGGTTGCGCAGCGGAGTCCGCAGGAGGTTCGGGCCAGCGTTCGATGGCGGACGTTCCCGCGATGCCCTCCATCTCGACCGCAAAAGCAATACCCCGGTTGGGTTTCTCGAAGTGGAAACGTTTTGCCAGCGCCTGCATCGCCGTGCTGGCGGTGGCGGTGTCGGCACCCATGATGAGTACTTCTTTGCGGGAATCCACCACGCCGATAGCGTTGAGCCACTTGTTCTTGATGGTGCCGCGTCCTAGCATCACTGTCGCACCGCGAATCCCGTGTTTTTTCGCTTCGGCAATAACTTTGGAAGCCATCTGGTCATTGACCACAACGTAGAGCAGCACCGCGTCCTTGTGCCAGTCTTTCTCAAGCATGGGAAACCTTCCTTGTCTTAGAAGAATATATTAGTCCGAGAATTTGAATGGTAATCAGCGGTGTCATGGCGACCGTTGCGATTACCCCTAGTCCGTCCACCACCACGTTTGCTCCAGGTGTCCCGGCCGCCGCTCCTTGGGCAAAAGCCAGCACGAAAGTAGCGGTCATGGGCCCGGACGCCACCCCGCCGGAATCGAAGGCGATGCCGGTAAACAGCGGTGGAGCGTAGCGCATCATGATGACAGCTACCACGTATCCCGGCAGCAGGATGTGCCATAGCTCCAGCGTGGGCACGAGGACCCGCGCGGTGGACAGCACGACCGCCACGCCCACCCCTAGTGCCAGCGAAAACATCACCGCTTTGCGGTGCACCGCCCCGGCCGTAACGTCCTCGACCTGGTCCATCAGTACGTAGACTGCCGGTTCGGCCAGAATCGTCACGACCCCCAGCCCGAACGCCACTGCCAGCAGCACGGCGGGATGCTGGTTAGCGGCCAGCGTTTCACCGATAGTGCGGCCCACATCCATGAAACCCGCGTTGACCCCGGTCAGGAACGTAACCAGGCCGACGTAGGAAAACACCAGGCCCAAGATGATACGACGCAGTTTCTCCGCGGTCAGGGGGAAAAACTTTGCTACAGCTCCTACCACGAAGGCGGTGAGAATCGGAGTCAATCCGAGCGCCACGTCACGAACCTGACGGGGAGCCTCTTCGGCCAGCGCCGCCAACGGGCTGAGATTCAATACTTCCGGGGCGGGAATGTCGCGGGGAATCTCTCCCAGCCGAAAGATGACGGCGGTAACTAGCACCGCCACAATTGCCCCCGCGGAAGCAATTCCCACCAGCCCGAACGCATCAGCTTCACCGCCGCGGGAGTCCTTTTTCATCGCAGACACGCCCGCCGCCATCGCTAAGATGAACGGCACGGTCAACGCCCCGGTGGTGGCTCCTGAAGCATCGAAAGAAATCGCGAGGTACTCGGTGGGAGCGAAAAAGCCTAGGACCGCCACCAAAACATAGGCGCCCAGAAGGATGAATTTCAGAGGGATGGAACGGATAATGCGCACCATGCCGATAGTCAGAAGCGCCGCTATCCCCAGGCTCACCACCAGCACCAAAAAGAGTTTGCCCAGTAACCCGCCAGTGATCAGCTCGACTTGGCCACCGTAAATATGCAGGTCAGGCTCCGCTACTGAAATGAACAGGCCCAACACAAAGGTTGCTGATATCACGACCGAAAGCCTGCCGGACCGAGCGATGGCGTGTCCCAGCAGCTGCCCGATGGGGGTCAGGCCAATGTCTACTCCCAACAGGAAAATCGCCAAACCCACGATAATTGCGAACGTGCCCAAGGCAAAACGCGCCGGCAGCGAGCCCTCCAGAGGAACCAGCGTGAGTGCCAAAACCACGACAATTCCGACAATAGGCGTCACAGAAAACAGCGTCTCTTTCAGCTTTCGCAGCGGTGCAGAAAAATCAGCAAGCAAAGCGGCTCCTCCATAGGGGGGTTTATGCCAGTTTATCAAGTTGTCCAACCGAAGAGCACCGCGCCGGTTGCGCAAGTGAGCCCAGCCGCGAGGTCTGGCGGCGTTCGGGGGCTCGCGTATAGGGCGAACGAGCAAGGGTACGCAATCTCGCAGAGATTGCAAGTACCCATATGCTCCTTCGAGGTCCCCCCTCCACCACCGCCCTCGCGATGAACCCCTGTATCCTGTCTGTTTTGCACGAATGACCGATTTCACTGTGCGCAATGCTGTCTCGACACAGCTGGAATCTCTATAACCTGCAGGTTTAAAAAACGGGAGTCGATGATGGCCCAGATTCTGGGTTGAAATCGGTCGTTAGTGAAACTATTCCGAAAAACCACGGGGGTTTCACTCCCAAACAGGGCAGAAATCCGGGGCATAGACACCGGATTTCGGGCGCGAGAATCCGGGGCTACTCGCCGGGGTTGCGGATAAAGGTGGAGAATAGCCGGGTAGCTGCCATTATTGGCAGCTACCCGGCTATTCTCCCCTTATAAGACACGCACACCCCGAAACCAGGGGAAAATTTTGGGGGTAAATTGGCAGGGTGAGACTTTTTGTGGTGCTGACTGCGGCGGGGTCAGGAACTCGGCTCGGCTGCGATATGCCCAAAGCGCTGGTTCCCGTAGCGGACCGCCCGTTGCTGGAGTGGGCTTTACAAGGTCTGCCCAGCTGCGATTTTGTGGTTGTCAGCGCACCGTCGGCACAGCTCGACCGTTTTCAGTCGGTGGTTTCCGGTTGTGATGTCCCCACTGCGGTTGTCCCCGGCGGTTCTTCACGACAAGGTTCGGTGGCGGCGGCCCTCCAAACGCTGGTTAACATGGTTGACCCGGTGCAAGACGATGACCTGGTCCTGGTTCATGACGCGGCCCGACCTTTCACTCCCTCCGCAGTATTTGACCGCGTGGTGGCGGCTTTGCAGGACGGTCATCGGGCCGTTGTTCCTACCCTGCCCGTCACCGACACAATCAAGGTCGTAACTCCGCGGACCCGTCCCGACGAGCCTGTGGAGGTTGTCACCGCCACCCCAAACCGCGCGACTTTGCGAGCAGTCCAGACGCCACAAGGCTTTTACCTGCATGAGTTGGCTGCGCTCCACGAGCGGTTTGCCGAGCGATCGCTTACGGAGTCCACGGCATTTTCCGATGATGCAGCACTTTATGAAGCCGCGAGTCTGCCAGTCGTGACCGTAGACGGCGATCGCTCCGCCTACAAAATCACCACTCCCGCTGACCTGGCCCTCGCCGCATTCCAGCACTCCCCGCACCACTAACGTCCCCACCCTTGTGCAACGAACACCCTAGATAACACGAGAAAACTTAACAAATCCCTAACGTAAAACCGGTAGGTTAACAGTAAAGTCATCAAAGGGGAGAAACAATGCCAAAATCAGGCGGATTCGTCCAAAAACTTACGTGGTGCATGGGGGCGCGATGGCAGCGCGAAGCGCATGAGCCATCGCGGGCCGGGCGCGTAGGCGTTAAAAAACGGTCCGGGGGACCGTTTTAGCCGCAGCTCCTTGAAAGGGAAAACGATGATAAAAGAAGGCGGATTTCTTCAAAAACTAACCTGGTGTATGTGGGACGCCGGCGGCGCCTCCGTCAACGCGGTCGCGACGACTTTCGTGTTCACGGTCTACCTGACCGGGGCCGCTTTTGGCAACCAAACGGCCTCTTCACAGGCCGTTTCAACCGGCATGACCATCGCGGGGATTATCGTGGCGCTGACTGCCCCTATCACGGGGCAGCGCGCGGATCGGCGAGGCAAAGGTACGTTCTGGCTGGGAGTGTTTTCGGCAATCATCATCGCTTGCCTGGCGGCGATGTTCTTTGTAGCGCCGCACCCGAACTTCCTGTGGCTGGGCGTGGGCCTGCTGGCGTTGATGACCATGTTCTTCGAGTTCGCCACCGTGAACTACTACGCCATGCTGACCCGGATTTCCAACGCCGACAACATCGGAAAAATCAGCGGGATTGGCTGGGCCAGCGGGTATTTCGGCGGAATTATCCTGTTGATGTTCCTGAATTTCGGGTTCATCTCGGAAAATAACTTCACCGGCTTGGACACTTCAAACGGTATGGGGGTGCGAGTCGCGATGCTGGTCGCGGCCGCATGGTCGCTGATTTTCTTTGTGCCGGTGCTGTTCACCGTGCGCGGGCGAGTCGTACCGGGTAGCGAAAACCTGCCTCACGAGTCTATTTTCACCTCCTACAAAAAGCTGTTCCAAACTATCGCCTGGCTGTTTCGTAACGCCCCGAACGTGCTGTATTTCCTGATTGCCTCCGCGATTTTCCGCGACGGATTGTCCGGCGTCTTTACGTTCGGCGGCATCATCGCCGCGGTGACTTTCGGTTTCTCTCCCGGAGAAGTCATTATTTTCGCGGTCGTCGCCAACGTTGCGGCCGGTATCGCCACAACGTTGATGGGATTCTTTGACGACAAAATCGGCCCCAAGAAAGTCATGATTTTCTCGCTCATCATGCTGGTAGCCTGCTGTTTGGGGGTTTTCGCCCTGCACGCCCAAGGCAAAATCATCATGTGGACGATTGGGCTGTTCATGACCTTGTGGGTCGGTCCGGCCCAGTCCGCGTCCCGTTCTTTCCTGGCGCGGCGCATTCCCGAGGGTCACGAGGGCGAGGTGTTCGGGCTCTACCAGACGACGGGTCGCTCGGTGACGTGGCTGGCTCCCCTGATGTTTACCCTGTTCATCAGCCTGGGCCAGCACTTCACCCCGTTTATTCCGCCCGCTTTGCTGTCCGTAACGACGGGTCCAGGCGGCCCGATGATGGCGATTCACGCGCAGGCTCAATACTGGGGCATCCTCGGGATTGGCCTGGTGCTGCTGGTGGGGTTGCTTATGCTACTGCCGGTGCGTGAGGATCACATGGTATTACGGAGGGCGACCGAGGCCGCACCTCACGATTCCGCTTCTGACGCAGTTTCGGGCGACCCCACAAGTCTTGAGGGGGACGTTTCCGGGTCTGTTTCGTCCTCCGGGCTCGGCCAGCCGGGGGAACTACCGGCGGAAACGCCGACGGAGGACTCCTCACCCGGGACTCCCCCGCCCAGCACGCCAGACCCCACACAAACCCCCGGAGGTGCCCAATGAAACGCCAGCTTATTTCGATGATTGCCGCGGCCGGCCTGGTGACGCTGAGCCTAACCGGGTGCGCCTCAGATCAAAGCAAAGTTGACGCGAAACCAGCGCCAGGTTCTCCTGACATCGGCGCGACGGCCGCCATTTTTGCCGATCTGAAACTGGCAGGGCACTCGCTCACACCGTTCAACGAGGACGAATCCACCCAGCTGCGCCAACAGGTTGACCTGGCCGGGGATCAGGTGCGCGACCTGAAAAACCCGGCCGGATTGAAGTTTGATCCCGCCGGTTCCGGCTGCCAAGCCATGATGCGCAATTCTTTCAACCTTCCCCTGCTGCACTGGCCCTCCTTGGCGGCCCAAGCGCCTGACGGAAAGGCCGCAGCTCAGGTGTTCCTGGCGCCTTCCGAGCAGGATGTGCGGTCGATGATTAACGACCTGGACACGATGATCAGGAACTGCGAGGAAGTGACAGTGAGCGCCCCGACCGGCACCGTGAAGATGACCCTCAAAGCGAACGACCCCGTGGTGACTTGTACGAGCGGATACCGCCAAACCGTGACCCGCGACCGGGTCAGCCAGACTTTGGACGTGTGTTACGTCCCGTATGGCAACGCGGTTTTGGCGCTGTCCCTGGCGGATTCCACGGATACCGCTCAGGGCATGGCGCAGGATTTTGAGGATTTCTCGTCGCGTTTCTATGCGCGGCTCGCTCCGCTGTACACCGAATAGTCCCTCGTCCCCGCACAAGTCACGCTGCCCCCCGCCTCAAGCACGCTACCCGGCACCCGCAACCCGTATCAACGGCGTGGCCCGATGAGCGCGGTTTCGCGATGTCAGCAGGCGCGCGGCTGAGGAATATACTGGCCGTATGTCGTCAGTCCACAACTCTAAGGCTCCTGGTCCTCGCCAGCCCGACAGTATCCTGGCTTCCCCCGACCCTGCCATGATTGATGCCGCCCGCACCGAACCGGGCGGCATTCCTGTTCCGGTCGAGAAACTGCCCCTGACGGCGCTGCGCCCTGCCGCCCAAGCGGCTTTCACCGGCTACACCAGTCACGACCCGGAATACCGGCGCATCAAGTTTGCCCTGTTCGTAGCCGGTTTTGTGACGTTCGCCCAGATTTATGAGGTGCAGGTGCTGCTGCCGGACATCTCGAAGTTTTTCTCCATCCCCCCGGTCACGGCCTCGCTGGCTCTATCGCTGACGACCCTGGCGTTGGCGATCTCGATGTTCTTTATCGGGCCGTCCTCGGAACGTCTGGGACGCCGTCCGATTATTTTGATTTCCCTGTTCGCAGCTTCCCTTCTGGGTATCATCTTAGGTTTTACCCCGAACTGGGGCTTTTTGATGGTCGGGCGTTTTGTGCAGGGCATGGCGTTGGCGGGTTTGCCCGCAGTGGCCACGGCTTACCTGGCTGAAGAAATCTGTTCAGCTGAGCTACCCAAGGCGGCCGGTTCTTACGTGGCCGGCACCGCGATTGGCGGTATGCTGGGCCGGATTCTCTCCGGGTTTCTGTCTCACCTGGTGGGATGGGACATGACCATCACTATCCTGGGGTGCATCGGTGTGGTCGGGACAGTGCTGGTGTGGCTGCTTTTGCCCAAACAAGAGGGTTTCTCTAAGGCCGAGCCGGGGTTGAAAGCCCTGTTGCAACACACCAAGGATGTCCTGACCGAACCCGGTTTGGTGCTGCTGTTCGTGATTGGCGGCACCGCGCTGGGCGCTTATCAGAGCATCCTCAACATGATGCCCTACCGTTTGACCGGCGCGCCCTACTTTATGGCGACCTGGATTGTTTCCCTGATTTTCCTGGTCAACCTGTTCGGCTCGTTTGCAGCTTCCACAGCGGGCAGCCTAGCTTCACGTTTTGGCAGGCGCGCTGTCGTCCCGGTCGCCGGCATCATCTATCTGGTGGGGATTTTGATGATGCTGGCCAAGCCGTTGTGGGCGATTTTCGCGGGTCTGGTGGTGTTTACCATCGGGTTTTTTGCGGTTCATTCCGTAGCGACCGGCTGGGTCACGGCCCGGGCGGTGTCCGGCGTGGGCGCCACCGGCCAGGCTTCGTCAGCCTATTCGATTGTTTACTATGCCGGCGGCTCGATTTTCGGCACCCTAGCTGGTTTTGGTTGGACCGCCCTGGGCTGGCCGGGCGTAGTGGCGATTTCTGGCTCCCTTGCAGTTGTGGTCATCATCCTGGCGTTGATCTTGCGCCACATCAAACCTCTGTCTGCCTCCGGGTACTAAACTTCGCGAAAACCGGTTAACCGTACCCACCCCGGACCTAAACTGTAACGGTGCGAGCGATGCTCGCGACACGTATCCCTAGTGAGGAACAATCAAATGGCAGAACATGAAAAACCGGGGCTGGGTGAGCGGTTTAAATACCGTTTCGACAACCTCATGTCCAAAGGCATGTTGGGGAAAATTTTCCTGCTGGGTCTGCTCAGCATCGTGTTTATTTTCATAATTTTTGTGTTGACCCGTATCTTTGAGCGCACCCCGATGGATCCGGGCAAACAGCTGTGGGTGACGCTGATGCGGACTTTTGACCCCGGAAACCTCAACGGGGACGAAGAAGTCTATTCAAAAGTTTTCGTGTTTTTCATGTTGTTAGCCACTCTGTACGGCATTTTTTTCTTGGCCACGTTTATTGGGATTATCAATAACGGCCTGGAAAACTACATGGATGCGCTCAATCAGGGTAAATCTCATGTCCTGGAACGTAACCACACCGTCCTCTTGGGCTTCAACGAAATCGCGTTCAATATTTTGGAACAGCTTTTTCTGGCCAATCTCAGTGAGCCCAAGAAAACTGTGGTGATTCTTTCCTCGGACCATGACCCGCGAGAGCTGGAGGACACTATTCACAACCGGTTCCGCTTGGGTCTGCAAGACGGAACCTCGCAGCGTAAGTACCAAAAACACACTCGGGTCATTTGCCGCAAAGGCGAAATTTACGCCGAAAACGATTTGGCGATGTGCTCCCTGGAACACTGCCATTCCGTCATCATCAACGCCAACAGTGACTTTTACACCATCAAAGCCATTATGGCTTGCCGGAAGTATCTGGAAAACGTGGCGGCCGGGTCGGAACAAAACCAACCGCGGCGCCCCGGGCCTCATATCACAGCGGTTATTCACCAGAAAAAGAACATTAATGCCGCTTATATCGCCGGCGGAGAGTTTCTCGAAGTCATTTGCTACGAAGAATTTATGTCCAGAATCATGGCGAATTCCGCTCGCCAGCCGGGGCCATCCCAAGTATTTAACATGCTGTTCAACTACCAAGATAGCGAAATTTACTCCGCCGATACCGCAAACCTGCGGCTTAACGGCACCCCCCTACCTCTTGAGAACATCCCGATTTATGAAATCAATCAATACCTTAAGAATGCGGTGGCTATCGGCGGTTATACGAGTCAAGACGCGCCGCGGCTGAGCGTGGACGACAAACTCAATCGCCGGCAAATTCCTCACAGTCTGCTGTTTCCCTCCATAGTCAACGAAACAAATCCGGGAACGCTGCGCGGTTTTGAGAAACTCTATCTGGTTGAGGAGGACAACGGGGTCGAGGAACTGACCGAGAAAGTCTGCGATTGGTCAAATGACCCGAAGCCCTGGACGGTTCCGGATAAACCACGGGGCAACATCGTCATTATCGGGGCTAACGACCTGCTCCCCTCCGTGCTGGAGGGCTTTAGCGGATTCCTCAGCGACAATGCTTCAATTCTGGTGTTGGACAATGCCTCTAAGATTGCCCAAGCAAACAACTTCTGTCCCGAAGGTCTCGATGTTCGCTACGCGGCTTGCAATATTGATTCCTATGAGGAACTGGCGAAGTGGCTGCCCACTTCTGAACCCGCGTCCGCGGGCTGCGGCCCCAGCTGGGACTGCACTCGCAGCATTTTGCTGCTGTCCGACTTCCAGTGGGAACAAGCCGACGAGGCACACCCCGACCCGGATGACTTGTACAACCGGATGAGTCTGGCGGATGAAAAAACGCTTTCGCGCCTCCTTTATGTCCGTCAACTCTGTACCCTGGCGTCCGAGCCTTACTCCATCACCTGTGAAATGAACCTTGAGCAAAATCGGAGACTCGCCGAATACACCGGCAACGAGGATTATGTGGTGGGCACCAGCGTTACCGCCATGATTATTGCGCAAATCTCAGAGAGCCGCGATTTGTACCTAGTTTTCCGGGAGTTGCTCAGCCCCAACGGTTCCGAACTCTATATGCGCAAAGCTGGCTCCTACCTGGGATTTTCCGATTCCCCCAAAGCCTTCAACTTTTTTGAAATGCTGGCCCTCACGGCCCAAAAGAACGAAGTTCTGATCGGTTTTCGCCGCCGTGGCGCTGATGGCCAGTACGAAACGCCCGCCGTCCTTCCGCCACGCTACGATGCCAGCGGCGCGCTGATTCGCTACACCGTCCATCCTGACGATTTGTTGGTCACCATCGCTGAACAGTAGTCGCACTCGCTTGCTTCACAAGGGGTTGGCTCCGGTTTCCGGTTCCGTTACGGTGCGTTGCGGGGTCGCCGGGCAGGGCGAAATGCTGGGCGGGTCGTAGGATAGAAACATGGAACAGAAACTCAACGTGGGCGATGCGGCCCCGGACTTTACAATCGAAACCACAGCAGGAACCTTCCACCTGGCCGAGGCTCGTCAAGCCGCGAAAGCCGGGGTGGTCGTGTACTTTTACCCCCGCGCGATGACGCCGGGCTGTACCACGGAGGCTTGTGACTTCCGCGATTCCCTGAACTCCCTGAAATCCGCGGGATACACGGTCATCGGGATTAGCCCGGATAAAATGCCCGCCCTGGAAAAATTCCGCGACAAACAGACCTTGAACTTTGCCTTGGGCTCCGACCCGGAGCATACAGTCCTGTCGGACTACGGCGTGTGGCAGGTGAAACCCCTGACGAAAAAGCTCGGGGTGGTGCGCTCCACGTTCGTGGTCAGCCCGGACGGCACGCTGATTTCCGCGAAATACAACGTGCGGGCGACCGGGCATGTCGCCCGCCTGCGCAAAGAACTCGGACTGGATTAAATCACTGTTCGTCGAGGCCGCTATCAGGGTTCTTGCCGGTTTCGTCAGAAGGGTCGCCGCTGGGATTTTCCGAAGCGTTCTCGGTTGGGTTTTCACAAGGCACCTCGGCCGGGTTTTCCCGAGGGGCCTCGCTAGCGTCCTCGGTCGGCTCCGATTCGGGACCGTAATAGCCGGGGTCTACGGGATAGACGGTCTGCAGCGGGCTCGGCCCGCAGTCGTAGTGGCGTTCCCGCGGGCCTTCCATCAGCAAGAACGGCCACCGGCGCTGCCAGGAAAACCGCAGCTGCCAAGCAAACAGCGCCCAGATAAACACCGCTATCGCCGCGCCCATGCAGGCCAGCGCCCCCAAACCGATGCTCCAACGGGCTCCGAAAGTCTTTCCAACCCAGCCCACCAGCGGGGACCCGATGGGCGTGGCACCCAGGTTGAACACGAAGTAAATCGAGAGGACCCGCCCTCGTAAACTTTCGGGCGTAGACGTTTGAATCAGGGCGTTTGCCGCGGTCAGCAGGGTAATCATGAAGAACCCGGCGGGTATGGACATGACCGCAAAAGCCCAATAGGTCGGGCACAGCGCCAAAAGCGCCTCGGCAAATCCAAAAAAGAAAACCCCGGAAATGACCATCGCGAAACGCGGGTGAGTGCGCCGCGCCGCCAGCAGCGCGCCCGAGAGAGAACCGACCGCCAGCATCGTCCCCAGCACACCGTACTCGCCCGGCCCTTTGGCATACACATCGGTGGCCATGAAAGCCTGGGTCATCTGCAGGTTGAATCCGAAAGCGCCGGTCAGGGTTATCAGGAAGATGATGGCTTTCAGGTCGGAGCGGGATTGCACGTAGGCGAAACCCTCCCGAATCATGCCGCGGCGGCGCACCCCGCGCTTGACCGCAAAGAAATAATCCCTTCGCATCAGCGCCAGAGTCACTACCGGAATCACGAAAATGACCGTGTTGATGACGAACACCCAGCCCGGACCCAGCACCGCGATCAGCACCCCCGCCAGGGCGGGACCAATCAGTCGGGCGATGTTGAAAGCCATCGAGTTCAGCCCCACCGCGTTGGGCAGGCAGTCCGCCGGCACCAGTTCCGCGATGAAAGTTTGGCGCTGCGCAATCGCCAGGGCATCGAAAATGCCGGTCACGAACGCGATGAGGTAGATTTCAAACAGCTGAGCCGAGCCGGTCAGCAGCAACATCCCCAGAATCAATCCCAGCAGGGCCACCCCGGATTGGGTAATCTGCAGCATCCGGCGCCGATCCATCCAATCTGCCAACGCCCCGCCAAAGAAACCGAAAATCAGCTGGGGCAGGAACTGCAGGGCGGTGGTCATCCCGACCGCGAACGCATCGTTGTCGGTCAAAACGACCAGGACCACCCAAATCTGGGCGACACGCTGCATCCACATCGCGGTAGCCGCAAACAGATTCGAGACAAACCACAGCCGAAAATTCGCGAACCGCAGTGAATAGAAGGTTTTACTGGCCAAGCGGCTCATCTTCTTTCTATTCCACAGGTTCCCCTAGGCGTGGTCTCGCTGTTGGGGGTCGAGACCAGCAGGTTTTCGCTTACTTTTTCTTGGTCTTTGCAGTAGTTTTCTTCGCCGTAGTTTTGCGTGCCGGCGCTTTGCGTTTCTTAGTTGGCCCTTTGGCGCGTTTTATGGCCAAGAGTTCAAACGCGGAGCTTTCGGTCAGCGTAGCGGGGTCGGTGCCGCGAGGCACGGTCGCGTTCGTGGTTCCGTCCGTCACATAAGGTCCATAGCGGCCGTTCTTAAGGGTGACTTTCTGGCCCGTTTCGGGATCCTCGCCGAACTCCATCATCACCGTTTGCGACGTCGCCGCCCGCCCGCGAGTTTTCGGAGCCGCCAGCAACGCCAATGCCTCTTCGGTCGTCAACGTGAACAGCTGTTCCTCGCTTTCCAGTGAACGCGTGTCAGTACCGCGCTTGATGTACGGCCCGTACCGCCCGTTAGACGCCACAATGTCCACGCCTTCACTGTCCTGACCGACCGTGCGCGGCAGGCTTAACAGCTGCAGGGCTTCCTCCAGGGTAATCGTGTCCGGGGACTGAGTTTTCAGCAGGGAGGCCGTCCGATTCTTGGGTTTCTTTTTCGCGGTCTTTTTTGCCTTGGTTTCGCTGTCCGTCTCGGCTTTCGGTTCCGGGGCCAGTTCCTCCACGTAGGGCCCAAACCTGCCGTTCTTGGCGACAATCTGAAGTCCGGTTTCGGGGTGGACCCCCACCACCCGGTCGCCTTGGGCACCTTTTTCCAACAGTTCCCGGGCCATCTCCAGAGTCAGCTCATCGGGAGCCACTGTATCTGGAACCGAAGCGCGTTCCTCGCCGCGCTGCAGGTAAGGTCCGTAACGTCCCACGCGCAGGGCGATTCCTTCACCCAGCTCCACTGTGTTCAGGGCGGCAGCATCAATATCTCCCAGTTCCGCCACCGCGCGCTGTAGCCCTAATCCTTGCAGGTCAGAGCCCCGACCGTGACCGTACCAAAAGTCCTTTAACCACTGGGTGCGGTCGGCTTGCCCGGCCGCGATTTTATCCAAATCGGCTTCCATATCTGCCGTAAAGTCGTAATCAATGAGCCCGGGCAGGTTTTCTTCCAGCAGTTTCACCACAGAAAACGCCAGCCATGACGGCACCAGGGCCTGCCCGCGGCGATACACATACTGCCGATCGACAATGGTGGAAATGGTCGAAGCGTAGGTGGAGGGTCGACCTATCTCGCGTTCTTCCATCGCTTTGACCAGCGACGCGTCAGTGTAGCGGGCGGGCGGGGTCGTGAAGTGCTGCCGCTCCTGACCGGAGTCCAGGTTATTGAGATGTAGCCGGTCCGCGGCTTGCATCCGTGGCAGTCTCGCCTCGCCGGTCTTGCCCTCGCCGGAAGTCACCGCGGGCTCATCGCCCTCATCCCGGCCTTCCTCGTAAGCGGCGAGGAAACCGGGATTTTCAATCACCGTTCCGGATGCCCCGAACTCGCCGTGAACCGAACCATCAGCAGGAACCGCCGCAATCTTTACCGACACGGTAGTGCCGGTGGCATCGTTCATTTGACAAGCCAAGGTGCGCCGGAAGATGAGGTTGTATAGCTTCCATTCGCGCGCATTTAGTTTGCCCTCCAGACTCGAGGGCAGTTGGAACTGCTCCCCCGCGGGGCGGATAGCTTCGTGAGCCTCCTGGGCTCCCTTCGTCTTTGTTTCGTAAATTCGGGGTTTGGCGGGTACTGCATCCTTGCCGAAGCGGCTCACCGCCAGGGACCGAGCCGCGGAAATAGCCTGTTCAGACAGGTTGACCGAGTCGGTACGCATATAGGTGATGTAGCCGTTTTCGTACAGAGACTGCGCCACGCGCATCGTGTCTCGCGAGTTCAACCGTAGTTTCCGGGATGCTTCTTGCTGCAGGGAAGACGTCGTGAACGGGGCGGGGGGACGGCGCCGATAAGGCTTGGAGTCTACGTCGTCGACCGACCAGATCGCGCCCGTGCTGATGGCATCAGCCAGCTTTCGCGCCGTGGCACCATCCAGCGCAAACACCCCGGCCTTTTGTGCCGCGGACTTGAGCTTTCCGTGCTCGTCAAAGTCTTTGCCGGTCGCAATGCGTTTGCCATCTACCTCCCGCAAGGTGGCGGAGAACTCGGTGCCGCCCGCCTCGGGAGTCAGCCAGGCCACCAGATCCCAGTATTCGGCAGAGGTAAAACTCATCCTGTCGCGTTCCCGGTCGACGATCATCCGGGTCGCCACCGACTGCACCCGTCCTGCTGACAAGCCGGTACGAATCTTGCGCCACAGCAGGGGGGAGACTTCGTATCCGACCAGGCGGTCGAGGATACGGCGAGTCTCTTGGGCATTGACCAGGTCGGTGTCTAGCTCGCGGGGGTGGTTCAGGGCGTGGCTGATAGCGTCCCTAGTAATCTCGTGAAACACCATGCGTTTCACAGGGACTTTCGGTTTCAGCACCTCCAGCAGGTGCCAGGCAATAGCCTCCCCCTCGCGGTCCTCATCAGTGGCCAGCAGGAGTTCGTCAGCATCTTTCAGCCGGGCTTTCAGCTCGCTGACTTTCTTTTTCTTATCCCCGTCAACCACGTAATACGGCTCGAAGTCGTGATCCAAGTCAACCGCGAACTTCGCGTAGCCGGTCTTTTTCAACGCGGCGGGAAGATCAGAGGGCTGCGCGAGGTCACGAATGTGACCCACCGATGCCTCCACGTCGAAGTCGTCGCCAAGAAACCTCCCAATGGTTCGGGCTTTCGCCGGGGACTCGACAATCACGAGTTTTTGGTTTGCTTCAGCCACTAAGTCTTACTCCTTTTAAATGCGCAAAAAATGAGTTTACCTTCTGAAAGATACCTCGAATTCCCCGATTGGGTAAAATTCAGGGGTTTTCCGGGGGACTTTGTCACCATCGAAATTGTCAGGTCTAATCGCCCTTTCTGCTTGTGATTTATATCACACAAGCCTTACCGGCACCACGTACATCCGACCTTTTGCACTCCCACTCAGCGCAAAGACCAAGGGTAGACCCCCTGCCGGAGGAAAAGCGGACCCAACTCCCTTTCGCTGGTCTCGCCTGCAAGAAGTCGCGATATATAATTCTCATTCACGACTCATGAAGGTCGATACGATTAAAGAGGGAAAGTGCGCCCAATTCACCTGGTCTTTGTCAGATTGGAAGGAGGCCGGGGCGTTGCCGTTTTGCGAGGGGAGGGCTGAACGATGCGCCGTGCGTTAGACACTAAACTGACGCCAGCACTGGCATTCGTCTCCATCGTCGGTATCCTCGTGGCATGTGTGCTGGAAGTTCCCGCTAGCGGGCATGGCAGCAAATTCGGTGCGGCAAAAACCCCCGACCGAGTCCACTCCGCCGAACTGCACCAGCCGGCGCCACCGGACGACAACTTTATCGACACGACTTCTAAATCTGAAGTTCGCCGTGCCTACCTGGCACATTACGAAAAAAACATGATTCGTCCCGCCATGAGTGTCGGGGTGGACCTGGAAAAATGCGACCCCGGTCAAGCCGTAACGGACGGGATTCTTCCCATTATGGAGGCCTGGAATTTTATGCGCGGGCTCAACGGTTTGAACGCGGTGACGCTGGACACCTCCGGGGCTATCGCTCCCTACACTCAAGCCGCCGCAATGGTCAGCGCCCGCAACGGTAAACTGTCGCACTATCCGGCGGTAGAGGGGTTTGCTTGTGCTACCGATGATGCGGTGCGCGGGGCGAGGCATTCCAACCTCGCCCAATCTATCTCACAAACTTCGGCGGAAACTGCCCTGTGGTATTACATGGATTATTCCAACCAATCCAACCCCACTAATGACCAGCTCGGACACCGCCTGTTTATGATGGATCCGCAGTTGTCCCTGTCTTCTATCGGAGCCGTGGCAGGCTATACCGCTATCTCGGTTCGTACCGGCGAACCCTATCCGGGGTTGCCCGCCGAAGCCATGCATAATCCCCAAGCCCCTTCCCCAGAATGGATGAGCTGGCCCTCCGCCGGGTTCTTTCCCAAACAATTGTTGACCTCGGTAGGGGAAACCAACTCGGGGATGGACTTGGAACGTTGGAGCTTTTCGGTGCTGAACGCGGACCTCTCCACCGCGAAAGCCACCATTATTGACCCGACCGGACACCCGGTTCCTCTCACCACCATTCACCCTGGTGAGCGGGGGATTACGTTCACGCCCCGCGCCATTGCGGACTATTCCACCCTGCTGATGAAGTTCCCCACGATTGAACGAAAGCCGGTGGGCCAGGAAAACCTGGTGTACAAAGTCAAGATTGAGGGGGTGAAAAACGCCCCGAAGAGCACCTACGAATATCAGGTGGCGCTGTTCGACCCGCTGACCCCCTTGGAGAAAACCGCCCCTCAAATTCGGCTGATGGAACAGCCTCTGACCGGGGTGGGATACAAGCTGGTCAACCCCATCCGAATGCAAGTTTCGGCTTGGCCGGTGCCGAAATATCAGTGGCAGGAACGCGATCATGCCGGAACCTGGAGGGACATCCCCGGAGCAAACCAGGAAACTTACACCCCCGATGGAATCTGGTCCTGGGACCGGTCGAAGAACACCGAATACCGCCTGATAGCGATTTCTTCTGAAGGTACCGCCACTTCTGAACCGGTGCGGGTGGCGGTTCAGGGTCTAAAGAATATGCCGTCCAGCGCAAAAGTCCCGGTGGGGTCGCGCGTCTCGTTTGAGGCAGCACCTATTATGGACCCTGACGGCTCCCTGTTCGACACGACCTATGAGTGGCAGGTGAAACGCGCCGGAATCTGGCAGCGGATCTTCGACGACGGGCATTTTGAGGACACCGACACCAACCGCCTGTCCATCAGCCGGGTCACTTTGGCCGATCAAGGCTTGCAGTTCCGTTTGGTGGTTCGTTCCAAGATTTTCAAACTGTCTGGCTATGACGTGGTCGTTTCCTGGTCGGACGGCAACGCCAAACTCACGGTTTATTAGGGCCACGTCTGTGCTGTGCCCGGCCCGAGGTTTAGGCTTTCTGGCAAACTATTGGCATACAAAGGCGGGCAACCGAATGGTGACTGCCCGCCAAAATATTAATGGGTCAGTGCCCCATGAGCACTAACTACTTAGCGGCCTTGAGGCGCTCACGCAAGCCTTCCAGCTCTGCCCGAATCTGAGCCGGGAGCTTGTCGCCGAACTGAGCGAAGTACTGTTCGGTATCTTCGGTCTCAGCCAGCCAAGCCTCGGGGTTAATCTCAAACAGGGCATCCCAGGCGGCCTTGTCGATGTCCAAGCCCTCCAGGTTGAAGTCCTCAAACTTGGGGTAGAACCCGGTCGGACCCTCAATGGCGTCAACCTGACCGGACACGCGCTTGACTACCCAGTCGAGCACGCGGGAGTTGTCGCCGTAGCCGGGCCACATGAACTTGCCATCAGGCGTCTTGCGGAACCAGTTGACATGGTAGACGCGCGGGAACTTGTCGCCCAGCTTCTCTTGCATCTCCAGCCAGTGACCCCAGTAGTCCGCCATGTTGTAACCACAGAACGGCAGCATCGCGAACGGGTCGTGACGCAGCGAGCCAACCGCGCCTTCTGCGGCAGCGGTCTGTTCGGAGGACACGTTCGCACCGATGAACACGCCGTGAGCCGGGTTCTTTTGCTCGGTCACCAGCGGCACGTTCGAGGCGCGGCGGCCACCGAACAACACGGCGTCAATCGGCACGCCCTCGGGAGCCTCCCAGTCGGGGCAGATAATCGGGCACTGCGCGGCCGGAGCGGTGAAGCGGCTGTTCGGGTGAGCCGCCTTTTCACCGGATTCCGGCGTCCAGTCCTTGCCATGCCAGTCAATGAGGTGGCTCGGCGTCGGGCCGTCAATGCCTTCCCACCACACGTCGCCGTCGTCGGTCAGAGCGACGTTGGTAAAGATGGTGTTTTCCTTCATGGACTCCATCGCCATCGGGTTGGTGTCGTAAGACGTGCCGGGCGCCACACCAAAGAAGCCCGCCTCCGGGTTTATGGCGCGCAAGGTGCCGTCCGGGCCGGGACGCATCCAGGCGATATCGTCGCCGATGGTTTCGACCTTGTAGCCCTCGATGGTGGGCTGGAGCATAGCGAGGTTCGTCTTGCCGCAGGCCGACGGGAAAGCCGCCGTCACGTGGTAGCGCTTGCCGGTCTTTTCGTCCGTCAGACGCAGAATCAGCATGTGTTCGGCCATCCAGCCGTCGCGGCGCGCCATGGTGGAGGCGATACGCAGCGCGAAGCACTTCTTGCCCAGCAGGGCGTTGCCGCCGTAACCCGAACCGTAGGACCAAATCTCGTTGGTCTCGGGGAAGTGGGTGATGTACTTCGTTTCGTTGCACGGCCAGTTCGTGTCCTTCTGGCCCGGCTCGAGCGGCGCACCCACGGAGTGAACTGCCGGAACCCACGGCTTGCCCGAGTTAATCAGGTCCATCGCCTTGGCGCCCATGCGCGTCATGATGCGCATGTTCAGCACCACGTAAGCGGAGTCGGTCAGCTCGATACCCAGCTGGGAAATCGGGCCGCCCAGCGGACCCATCGAGAACGGCACCACGTACATGGTGCGACCCTTCATCGCACCCTGGAACACACCATTTTCACCGATTAGGGTTTCCTTCATTTCCTTGGGGTCGGCCCAGTGGTTCGTGGGGCCAGCGTCCTCTTCCTTTTCGCAGCAGATGAAGGTGCGGGATTCCACACGCGCCACGTCTGAGGGCAACGAACGCGCCAAGAACGAGTTCGGGCGCTTCTCCGGGTTCAAACGGGTAAAGATTCCGGCATCAACCAGCAGTTGCGACAAGCGGTCCCATTCCTCTTGGGAACCGTCACAGAACTCAATAGATTCCGGAGTCGTCATTGCCGCTACCTTAGCAACCCACTTAACTACCTCTTCAGGAGCATTTGCGGGAGCTGCAGCGCGGACATCGGATTCAGTAACAGCCATAAAGGGCCTCCTACATAGATTGTTTCTCTTACACCGCAATTATCGCGCATTTTCGAATATTGTGCAGGGAGTTAAGTCCTATGCCGAGGTGAATTTTGGCAACTTTTCGGGGTCAAAAGGTCGGTACGCTCATTACCCGGAACGCTGCAGGTTCCTGGTGGGGAACCACCACCCCGACCACGGCGCACCGAGAGACCTCCCACCCGCGCTTTTGCGCAGGCTAAACGGTAGAAGAAGACGAAATAACTTCAGATGAGGGTGTAACGCACAATCGCGTCTTCGCGCGAAGCCCCCGTACCGATGACGGAGATGCGGCAACCCACCTTGTCCTCCAGGTAAGCAACGTAATCCTGCGCCGCCTTGGGGAGCTTCCGGAAGTCGGTGATGCCGCTGATGTCCTCGCCTTTCCAGCCGGGGACTTCTTCGTAAATCGGGCGGGACGCAGCAAAGTCGACCGAATAGTCGGGCATCTGGTCGGTACGTCCGCGCGGGGTTTCGTAGCCCACACAGACCGGAATCTTGTCAAACTCGGACATGACGTCCAGTTTCGTCATCACCAGGTCGGTCAGGCCGTTGACGCGCACGGCGTAACGCACTACCACCGCGTCAAACCAGCCGGTCCGGCGCGGACGCCCCGTCGTCGCCCCGTATTCTGAACCGAGTTTCCGCAACTGTTCACCAGTTGCATCGGTCAGTTCGGTCGGGAAGGGTCCTTCGCCCACGCGGGTCGTGTAGGCTTTCATGACCCCGACCACCCGGTCGATGCGAGTCGGGCCGATACCGGTACCGGTGCAGGCTCCGCCCGCGGTGCAGTTCGACGAAGTGACGTAAGGATAGGTGCCGTGGTCGATGTCCAGCATGGTCGCTTGACCGCCCTCGAACAGCACCACGCGCTTTTCATCCAGCGCGTTGTTCAACACCAGAGACGTGTTCGCCACCATCGGGCGCAGCCGCTCCGTGTAGGACAGCAGTTCCTGAGTGACTTCAACGGGGTCAATCGGTTCGGCATGGGACCAGCCCTGGGAGAGACTCTTCACAAGGTCGGACATGGCGGTGACTTTTTCACCCAAAATCTCGGGGTCGAACAGGTCTTGGACTTGGATTCCAATCCGGTACATCTTTTCGGCATAGGTCGGGCCAATCCCTCGCCCGGTCGTGCCGATTTTGCGGGGGCCACGGTACTGTTCAGAAGAACGGTCAATAGCGATGGCAAAAGGTGTGATGACGTGGGCGCGGCTGGAGATGAGCAGTCGCTCGCAGGGCACGCCCCGCTTCTCCAAGTCATCGATTTCCTGGAACAAAACTTTCGGGTCGATGACGGTGCCGTTGCCGATAACCGGAGTCACGCGCGGAGACAGGATGCCGGTAGGCAGCAGGTGCAGAGCAAACTTTTCACCACGAACCACCACGGTGTGACCAGCGTTGTTACCACCATTGTATTTGACCGAAAAATCCACGTCCTTGGCCAGCTGATCAGTTGCCTTTCCTTTACCTTCATCGCCCCACTGGGCTCCCAAAACTACTATCGCAGGCATTGTTCTTTCGTCGTCCTTTGGAAATCGGAATTGCGCTATACGCGTAGAGTCAGTCTAGCAAATCATCAGAACTTTTGACCCCTCGGTTCATAGCTAAGGAATGGCGGTGGCGAATCAAGGACGCGAGGACGCCTCCAGTTCCGCCCATTCCGAGGGAGTCAGCCGGAACACGCCCTTTTCCTCCGCCAAGCGCTTGGAAGCGAGCGCAGCAGCGATGGCTGAACGCATCAGCAACGATTGTGCCTCCGGAGGAAACGGGAGATTTTGCGGGTTTTCGTCGTCACGCACGGGTATCAAACTAGCATTCAGGAGCGAATTTCCCCGGCATCAACACCCGAAACCGCCAAAAATCAACGCAATTTGTCCCTAACTAGCGCACTCAAGGGGAGCGCCGCACGAAAGCGCGGCGATCGTCGGAGTGCTATTTGGGACGCGGCACCTCAATAATCAAGCAGACTGGTGACCAAATCCGCGATAGCGCTGCGTTCCGAACGAATCAGGGTCGTGTGGGCGAACAGGGACGAACCTTTCAAATCTTCGATGACCGCGGCAATACCGTCATAGCGTCCCACCCGCAGGTTGTCGCGCTGCGAAACGTCGTGAGTCAGCACAATTTTGGCGTTCTGACCCATCCGCGACAGCACCGTCAGCAACACGTTGCGCTCCAGGGACTGTGCCTCGTCAACAATCACGAAGGCATCATGCAAGGAACGGCCGCGAATGTGAGTCAGCGGCAGCACCTCCAGCAAACCACGCGCCACGACTTCGTCAACAACTTCGGGAGCCACGATCGAGGAGAGGGTGTCGAACACGGCTTGCGCCCACGGATCCATCTTCTCTTCACCGCTGCCCGGCAGGTAGCCCAGGCTCTGCCCCCCGACCGCGTAAATGGGACGGAACACGACAATCTTGCGGTGCTCGTGACGTTCCACCACCGCGTCCAACCCGGCCGCCAAAGCCAGAGCCGACTTGCCAGTGCCGGCCCGCCCACCCAGGGACACAATCCCAATTTCCGGGTTGACCAGGTGATCCATCGCGATACGCTGCTCGGCGGAACGCCCCTTCACACCGAACAGTTCCCGGTCCGTGCGCACCAGGTGCACCTGATTGTCGCCCCAGATGGTGGCCAGGGCGGAGCCTCGCGGGGAACTCAAGATAATTCCGGTATGGACGGGTTGGTCCTCCAGCGAGGGGATTTCGGGTTCTTCGAAGTCGACGCTGTTGTCTTCCTCGTTCACCAGGCTCGTCGGGTCGTTGCTATAAGTCGCGACATCGTTTTCCTCATCCCCCGGATCGTTTGTCAGCACAATCGTGTCGAACTCCACCGCGCCGTCCTGATAAAGCCGGGACATGTCCTGTTCGCTCATCTCACCGCGAATGACCCCGCGATAGGTGTCTGCCCTCGACAGCGGGTTACGGTACACATCGGCATCCAAGCCAATCGAGGACGCTTTCACCCGCATCGGCAGGTCTTTGGACACGACCGTCACATCCGCCCCGGTTTTCGCCAGATTCGCGGCGACTGCCAGAATCTTCGTGTCATTGTCACCCAGGCGCATCCCGGAGGGGAGCACCGAGTCGTCGATAGAGTTCAGCTCCACCCGCACGGTCCCCCCTTGTGAACCGACCGGAACCGGCTGATCGAGCCGACCGTTGGCGATACGCAAATCGTCGAGCAGGTGCAGCGCTTTACGGGCGAAATATCCCAGCTCCGGATCATGACGCTTTTTCTCTAACTCGGTGATGACCACCACCGGCAAAACGACCTGGTGCTCGGCAAACTTCAGCAAGGCCTTCGGATCGGACAACAACACGGACGTATCAAGCACATAGGTGCGCGCAGGGGTAGCCATGTTTTGACCTTATCAATGGCACGGGGTTCGAGCGTGCTAAAGCGCCGGTTTTACGAGGTTCTTACATTTCAATTTCTCGGGGTGGGGGCGGCGCGACTCACTTCCCCAAGCGGCGTTCCCGATTTCCGTAGTCACGAAGGGCACGCAAGAAGTCGACCTTACGGAAGCTCGGCCAATACGTTTCACAAAAGTAGAACTCGGAATTCGCGCTTTGCCACAGCAAAAATCCACTGAGCCGCTGCTCCCCCGAAGTGCGAATTACCAGGTCAGGATCCGGTTGCCCCTTGGTGTATAGGTGAGCTTCGATGTCCTCCAGACGGATCTGGTCAGTCACCTCCGCCAGGGTTTCCCCCTTCTGAGCCGCTTCGTTGAGGTATTCCCGCACGGCGTTGACGATTTCCTGACGTCCCCCATAAGCGACGGCGATATTCACCACCAGCGCATTTTCCGGTCCGGTTCCGTTAGCCGCACGCAGGATTGCGGCCAGGCCCGGATCCAGCAGGGACGTGTCGCCCAACACCCGCAAATGGTAGCGGCCCGAGGCTTGCAAACCTTGTACGGTATGGCCGATGACATCTTGCAAGGGCTGGAGCTCCGCGGCTTTCCGACCCAAGTTGTCAATCGAAAGCATCCACAAGGTCACGACTTTGACCGGCCATTCCTCACACCACTGCAACACTTCGGTGATTTTCAGAGCTCCGCGCTGGTGCCCACGAGTCGCCGGAGCGCCTTCCGCCTTCGCCCAACGCCGGTTTCCGTCCAGGATAATGCCGATATGTCGCGGCACCCCTGCCGGATTAATTTCACGAATCAAACGTCTGGCGTAAATCCGGTAGAGGATTCCAGGCTTTGACTTTTTCACGGAGCTGCTCACATAATCAGTTTAAAACATTTAAACACACAACTTGCCCGTCCTGGCTGCGCAGGTGGGGCGAGCTGAACGGGGGAACGTTATGGGTGTGAAATCTGGCAGTACGCTGATGCCGCGTCTGGTTAATCCTCGCACCGGGCGGCCCTACACTTTCCAACGTTGGGACTGGAAAGCAATGCGCCGCAAACCCGCCCTGCGAGGATGGATTCACACGGTGGCCACCCCGCTGTCCATGGCGGCTTCTATCGTGTTGCTGGTTTTAGCGCCGAAATCCCTAAAATTTGCGTGCGTCGTTTACATGTTGGCTTCCCTGGTGCTGTTTGCGATGAGCGCGGTGTACCACATGGGTTCGTGGCCCAAATCGGTGGACGCGATTTTGCGCCGTTTCGATCACGCCAATATTTTCCTGCTCATCGCCGGCACCTACACGCCTATCTCATTCGGTCTGCTGGAAGGGCGCGATAGAACGATTTTGCTTTCAGTAGTGTGGGTGGGGGCGATTTTGGGGATTGCTACCTCGTTGATTTGGCCGCACGCTCCCCGTTGGGTCAACACGATTCTCTACGTGGTTTTGGGTTGGGTTGCTTTGATGTATTTCCCTGAGCTCTACACGGCTTCCCTGCCTGCCTTTTGGATGCTGGTCGCGGGCGGTTTGGCCTACACGGTCGGGGCAGTCATTTATGCCACAAAATGGCCCAACCCCGATCCGAACGTTTTTGGGTTCCACGAGTTTTTCCACGCTTGGACTGTCGCGGCCTGGGCGTGTCACTGCGTTGCGGCCTATTTCGCTATTCTCGGTTAGGGGTTCACAAGGCCGGTGGTCCCGGTTTCCTTGCAGCAGCGGTCTTTCGCCGGGTTGTGTTCGCTTTTTCCAGCGTTTTACTTGGTTTTAATATCTGGTAAAGTAATGAACGCTTGCGTTGCGGCTGATTTTTGAAACAAGCTAGCTTTCTCGCCTGACGCAGGCGCTAATCTTTTAATCTTTCAAGGAGACGATTATGGCTGAAGAAGCGAAAAAAAACTGGATGACCCAGGCGTCTTTTGACCGTCTACAAGCGGAGCTCGACGAACGCACGGGCCCGATTCGCTCTGAAATCACCAAGAAGATTGACGCGGCCCGCCGCGAGGGCGACCTGAAAGAAAACGGCGGCTACCACGCGGCTCGTGACGAACAATCCCAAAACGAAACCCGCATCTTGGAACTGCAAGAAATCCTCAAGTACGCCGAAGTTGGCGAAGCCTCCGCCGATGGCACTATCGGACCGGGCAGCGTAGTGGAGGCAAAAGTCGGACCGAAAAAGATGACGTTCCTGCTGGGTTCGCGCGATGCTGCCAAGGGGATGGACATTCAGGTGTTTTCCCCCGACGCCCCCCTCGGCGTGGCCCTGGCTGGTCACCGGACTGGCGACACCGTGGAATACGTTGCGCCGACCGGCAAGAAAATCAAGGTTCAGGTGCTGGACACTCACCCTTACCAGGGCTAAGCTCTCTCTCGTTTCTCTCGTTTGGTGCAATATTCCGCCCAGGTTTTCGACCAGGCGGCGAGTTTGGCATCAAGCGGGGCGGTGAGACGCGCCATAACCCACGCCAGACCCACTGTCGCCGCGAAGCACGCCAGGGCGTAAACGTAGGGAGCGGCATCAGCCATGCCGAGTTCCCGCAGCGCCAGCATCGGCAAACGCTGCAGCACATAAACCCAGAACAGGTGTTTACCAAACCAGTGCAGCACGGGATTGTTCAGGTGTATGAATAGCGTGATTTGCACGACGAGGAGGCAAAACAGCATGGCTTCGAGCTCAAACACCAGGAAGCTCATGTGATCGAGTTTAGTGGTGAGGACAAAGAGCGCCGCCGTGATGAGTAGTGCGGAGACGTAACCCCAGGTACGGCGGTAGACGCGCTCGAAGTGCTCGCGAGCCAGGCAGTAGCACATGCCCAACAGATAACAGCACAGCGTGTTGTAGGTGTAGGTGGCGCTTCCTTTGAAATGCCACATGAACACGGTGAAGCCTCCCACCAGAACACAGTTCAGGATGAAAGCCAGCCACGGGCTGTTCCGGAAAATGCTAAACGCCAGCCAAGTCAGGACATAGAGCACCAGAATCGCAAAAATGTACCAGCTGGAAGAGCCGATGGACTTCCAGCCAAGGAACGCCCACGCGGTCTGTGCCGGGGTGAATGGGCGGGACAGCGACAGGTTCATGATGATGAACAAGACCTGGGCTATAGCGAAGTTTACCCAGGTCACCGCTACGCGCTTGAGCGGCATAGTGTGGACATAGCCGGGCTTGTGCGCCAAGGAATGAGCCACTCCGAACCCGGAATAGAACAGGAACAGAGCCACCATCAGCTGACCGAGACCCGTGGCAACGTGGTGCATCACCCCGTCCCACGCCGGGTTATAGGGCATGTATGAACGGATGTGGGCATAAAACACAATCAGGATAAAGACACCGTTAATGCGGGTGGTGTGGTCATGGTCTAGGTATCCCTCGAAATTGTCGCCGTGCCGGTGAATCCTGGCGCCCCACAGCACCAGAATGACAATGAACAGCAGAAACAGGTTCATTGTGCTTGCCGTTCCGCGAGTTGGGCTGAGGCAGAGTCGAGGATAATCTGGCAGCGTGAGGCCAGAACCTCGCCGCGATCCCACAGTTTCAAGGTGTCCTCCAAGGGTGCCCCGGCGTTTTCCAGAGCCTGCACGGTTTCGATGAGTTCGGCGCGAGCCGCCTCATAGCTCATCTCAAAGACATCTTCGTTGCCTGCCACGCCCGTCCCTGCCGCGTCAGTCGGGGTCGGTTTAGGAGTCCTTTCACTCATAAATCTTTACCTTTCAGCGGTGTTCGGGTTGGTGCAAAACAGTGGCGACCAGGGAGCCGCGCACCAACACCGCCGCCAAGTCACACGCCTGATTCGCCTAGACAGCCGCCACCCGCGACCGCAATGCCAGACACATAGTGGTGATATTGCCCGGGATAGGGCCTATTTAAATATCACATCGTCCACGCATCGGTCCCCGCTTTGTCCGACACCACCAGCAGGCGCGGACGGGACGGCCGGAGCAGCCGGAGCAGCCGGAGCAGCCGGGGCAGCCGGTACTGGCGGTGCTGGCGGTGCTGGAACGGCCGGGGCCGGCTGAGGAGCCTGGCGAGCCGGCTGCGAAACGTGAGCGAGCGGCTTTGCAGGCTGCGGCACCGCGGATTGAGCCGCAGCTTGAGCCGCGGCCTGGGCATCGGCCGCCTGCTTGGCTGCCTTCGCCGCGTCCAGCAAACTGAAATCCTGACCTTTCGCGTCTTTGCCCGTGAGGTAGACAAAACCACCGGCATCATCTGACCAGTTCAGCCGCAACTCGCGACTCTTGGCCAAAACTTCATCAGTAATTTCGGGAACACTGCCGAAACTACCGCCCTCGAAAACCACCTGGAGAACATAAACCGGCTTCAGCGCCACTTGTGCCCCCGAACCGTCAGACGCGGTCCCCTCTGAAAGGGGCTTGGCATAACAGACCTCCGCCACCTTGTCGACACCCAGGTTCGAGTCACCTGAAATCAGCAGCTCATCGCTGGTAGCGACCCCGTTTTGCGACAACTTCAGGGAGGTAATGACCTTGCCCGTAGCGTTGCGGAACTGGGCGTGAAGCGGCTGCGAATCGGTCTTTCCAAAGGTGACGTCGGCCGGAGCCTCACTCGGCGCAGCCGAAGCGGTTTTCTTAACCGGCTCCGGCGCGGTTTGCTGGTTTCCTGACGCACAAGCAGTCATGGTCAAAGCCAGCACTCCCGCACACCCCACGGCGGCTAAATCCGAAAAAAACCTAGACAACTTCATGAATCATCCTCTCCGCTGACTTACATCGGAAGACTAGCAAATATATAAGCATTTCCACCGAATTTCGCGGATACCGCCACCATTTCTATCCGTCCATAGGTCGCAAAGTCCGTATCGGTCAGGAAAAACCGATACCCGAAGTCGCTGGCCTTCGTAGTCACATCATACCCGCGATAGACCGTTGGAAGACTGTGCGAGACTGCGGCGTTTTTCGGGATAGCCCGCAGATAGACGGCCACATCGGGTTGACGCAAAGATTCCGGGATTTCTCCGGAAATGACCTGATAGGGCCCGTCAGGGGTGACTGTGGGCGCGGGCGTGGCACCGATGTCCCCGACGTTTTTCTGCCCCGGCTGGGCATATTTGTCCCCAGCCAACCCCGGATCGCCGTTTTCCGGCCTTTTCACCCGATAGTTCGCCAGCGACCCGTAAAGGGAAGGGATAACGGCCGGGTCGGTTGCGAAAAAGTCCAGGTGACGCTGCGCGCGTTCAATCACGATAGCCTTCGCTCCGGTAGACAGTGCGGTCCCCATGTCGTAAGGCACCAGTTTTGAGTAGTAGGTTTTCGCGTAACTGGGCGAAAGCATGGGCACCAGGGAGTTGCCGAAGGAATCTCGGAACACAAACAGCGTGTCTGCGCCCACACCGTTGGTGGCAAAGTAGTCCGCCGTAACGTCGCTGGCAGCGCTGTGGGCAAAGGTCCACAATCGGCCGGTATATTCCGGCCCGTTGTTGGCATCCACGCTGACCCAGTTCGGTTCCGGAGCCGCCCCGGTGGGGGTGAGCATCAGGGCAATATCGCCCGTGAACCCCGGATCCGGTTTCCACCGCGGGGTTCGCACCACGTTCTCGGTTCCCAACGCAGTCTCGATAGCGTCTGCCGCCACCCAAGCACCCCGATAATCCCAGTGGGTGTCGGTTTTCTGATACAGTTCAGGTTTTGCCGACTGGCCCGCCCCCGGCAGGGTTGGCGTCACCACTTTTTCCTGACGTAATGCGGAATCGAGGTCCACATAGTTCACGGAAAGCGCCTTGAGTTGGGACTGTAGGCGCTGTAGGTTTGAATCCTGTGGGTTACCCGGCAGATACCGGGACGGCAGATGTTCTGGGTACAGGGTGGCTTTATTTGGCGCGATGGCCACGACCAGCTGTACCCCGCGGGATTCCAGGTTGTCACTGAGCAGTTTCAGGTTCTGGGCCGCATTGCGCACCGAACGTTCGCTCATGGTGCGCCGTCCCAGGTAGTCGTCTAGGGTAGCCGCATAATACAACCAGCCGTCCGACCCGATGATGACTTGGTTATTGGCCGCGGTGTGAAACAGCCGCGATTTTAGAGTGGCGGTGGCGCTAATCATCGGACCTCTGGCGGGGAAGTGCGACTCGAAGTAGTCTCCCGCCTGTTTCAGCTGGGCCAAAGGGAATGCTTTGTGGGTAGCGTCAGGGTCTTCCGCAGTAATCTCACTGGGGTCCGCGAACCACGGCAGAGGGGTCAGCGCGGAGGCCGCCGGCACCACCATGACCAGCAACGTTAGGGCCACAAAAATCTTTTCACCGAGGCTTTTCAGGGCGAACCGTCCGGCGGCTCCCGCTTTGCGAGATTTGTCCGCCGAGTTTACAGCTGGCTGGATAGTGTCTTTCTGGCTCATTTTTCACCCCGAGAACCCTAGAACCTGAAATAAATAAACGGATGATATCCCCCGCTAGCCAGCAGGAGTAAATCGAATACCAGCAGCACGAACGCTCCAACAAACGTCACCGCACTCGGCCGAAACACGACCGGGGGGACGGGGGGTGGTCTCTGCTGACGTGGCACTGACCAGGGCGGGAGCGACTTTCTCGACCAGTCTCGTGACCGGGGTCATGGCGATGAGTGCCCCCACCAAAACGCACACGGTGAACGGATCGAGCAGACTCAGAACCAGGCTACCGGGCAGTTTTGCACCGGGAGCCCCAAACATACGACCCCACATCAGCACGGCTTGCCCGAAAGTATCGGCTCGGAACAGCACGAAAGTCAGGAGGACGACCAGTAGGACGTAAACATGACGCAGTATCCGCGGGAGGCGTTGAATCGGCAAGTATTCTTCCAACAGCAAGAAAAATCCGTGGGCCAGCCCCCAGACGACGAAAGTCCACGCTGCCCCGTGCCACAGCCCACACAGCAAGAACACCACAATCTTGTTCACCACCGCCCGAGGACGGCCCGATCTGTTGCCACCCAACGGAATATAAAGGTATTCCTTAAACCAGGAGGACAGCGAGCGGTGCCAACGGCGCCAAAACTCCCGGATAGATTGGGACACGTAGGGGTAGATAAAGTTTTCGCGATAGTGAAAACCAAACATACGAGCCATGCCGATGGCCATGTCGGAATAACCGGAAAAGTCGAAGTAAATCTGGAGCATGAACGCCAGCGCCGCCAGCCACGCGGCTCCCGCATCGATTTCGGTGCTGGGCGCGTTGTAAATCGTGTCCGCCACCACCGCCAGCGTGTCGGCGATAATGACTTTCTTTGACAGTCCCACCACGAAACGCCGCAGTCCCAAGGCGATATCTTCGCTGGTAGCGTGCCGGTTGCTCAGCGCCTGGGCAATGTCGGGGTAGCGGACAATCGGTCCGGCGATGAGCTGGGGAAAGAACGCGATGTACAGCAAAACATCACAGTAGTTCCGGTTGGGAGCACACTTGCCGCGCGACACATCGATGACATAGCTTAGCGCCTGGAACGTATAAAAGGAGATCCCAATCGGCAAAGCTAATACCGGCAGGTTAAAGTCGGTGTGTAGCAATAGCCCAAACGTGTCGGCAATCATCGCGGCGTACTTAAAGGTCGCCAGCATTCCCAGGTTCAGCACAACTGCCAGGGTCAGAAGGATTTTGCGGCGGGTTTCGGGGTTGCTTGGAGTGCCAGGTTCACCGGGTTTGCTATTGGAATCATCGGATAGTTTGGTTGACTTGAGCGGCTTGGCGTGAGGGGCACCGATGGCGAGAGCCACCCCCCAGTTAAACACGGAAGAAACCAGCATCAGCAGCACATAGACCGGCTCACCGTAGGAATAAAACAGCAGGCTGGCAGCAATCAGCCACAGGTTGCGCACTCGGATTGGCCTGACCACCAGATGTACCAGGAATACCACCGGCAAGAACACCGAGAGGAACACAATCGAGGCGAATACCATGGTTCTGCGCTGCCCTTTTTACACTTCAATCGAGGCTAGTAAATCCTTTGACCCGCAGCGTCATAGTAATAAACCGGCGCGCCAGCGTAGGTCGTGTAAAAGATAGTTTTCCCATAGGCTTGCCCCAACTCCACGTCAATCACATATCTTTGGCCATTTTCAATGATTTCCGTCCATCCATGAGGACCCAGACCGCGCCTAGCTTTCAGGTATCCCACCCTGACTTGGGCGTTATATCCCAGTGCTCGCGCATGCCACATCGTCATCGCCGCATACCGGTAACAGTTTCCACCCTGGTTGTTCCAGGCTTCAATACCGTAAGGCAGCTCGAAGCCGGGGGCCGGGTGCGGCTTGTGGTGAGCTCCCAGGTAGCGGAAGTGAGTGTACATGTAGTTGTGGAAACTCCCTAAGTCTGGATACTGCTGAGCCAGAGTCCGCAACACCGCGTCGAAGTTGGGGTCACCGGAAATGGAATCGCCCGAAACTGATGCTGGATTCGCGGCATTTGGAGTCGGATTAGCGGCACTTGGTGCCGGCGAGGAAGCCGGTGCCTCGATAAAGCCGGTGTTGGAACCATGGTAGGCGATGGTGTACTGCCATAAGTTTCCGCCTCTATCTAGTGCGTAGACACACGTGTGTGTGTTCCAAGCACCGCAGGGAGCCATCATTTTCAAATCCTGAGAGGACACACCCAGGCGGTATGGCTCGCTGAAAGTGCCATTCGGGTTTTGCAAGATAACGCTCAACCACCCGTCAAAGTCCCTCAGCAGCAGGTCGGTGCGACCGTTCTTGTCCAGGTCGTCCACCGGCCACGCCTGATAAAGGTAGGCGAAGTTCCCCGACAACTCGACCGGCTTGCCCAGGGTTCCATCCGAGTTAAACGGGAACTGCGTGACCTGGCCGGTGGAACTCAATCCCACCACCACGGGGGCTCCATTAATCCCGTTGCGCATCGCGAATAAGTAGGCGAAACGGTTGAATCCGGAGCCGCGGGTTTCCGGTTCAGACAAGCCGCCATGTCCATCACCGCGGCGCAGCTGCAGGGTCCCGGAGGGGTCGACCGTCAACACGTCTACCCGGGTGTCATTATTCCAATCTACCCCGGTGAAAATGCCGGGGTATCTGCTCAAATCGGAGAGAATCATCTGAGCCCCGGTGACCCCGCCGCGGCCGTCAGCGAAGTGCGACCACAGCTGTCCGGTATTCCCCAAATACCCAAACTCTTGACTTCCGTTAGACCGCAAGAGGCCCATGCTGTACAGGTTGCCCCAACCCAGCCCGGAAGCAACTCTGGTTCGGCTGTAGGTAAACTGGTTCGCCACCTGGGGATACACCGCCAGAGGGTTCACCGTGGTGGGATGCTTGCCCCACTGACACTGTGCGACCTCGGTTTTTAGCACTGCATCTGAGATTGCTCCCGGCCCTCCCAGAGCCACCACGTCGTTGATTTCGGGGTGGTCCATCAAGTACCGGCAGGTCGCTTCGGGAATCGTGTCCGGGCGGGTCAGCAGCATGATACCGTCCGTCAAGGTTCCTCCCGCTACGGCATCCACGAAGTTCAACCCGTTAGCCAGGTACACTCGGGATTTAGGCTGAGTGGAAGCCCCGGAAACCTTTACGGCTGTCTCAAAGCGATCCGCGCCCGCCAGCTGGGACGTTGGGGTGAACCCGGCCACGCTGCGCCCTCCGAGCTGGATTTTTTCATGCGCCCGAGCCGCCACAGCCGCTGATGCCGGAGTCAAACCCTTGGCGGTAGAACCAAACAGGATTGGCCCGGCGGTTAACATGCCGCCAACTACCGCATCGGGAGATCCGGCACCGTCTGCGCCGTATCCATCCGTCACATAAACTCTATCCGACCCGCCGGGAAAAGCCCGCGCGGCAATGAGGTCAGCCGTCTCGCGTCGATCCGCTCCCGCCAGACGCTCGGTCGCAAGACCGGCAGAGGTGATGGCCTGTTCGACCTGCGGGCCAAGCACGCCCTCGCCACCCAGAAGGATAACTTTTTGCAAACCGGCGTGACGCAAGCTGGCTAAATAATTCGCGACCGGTGCAGCCAAAGCCCTCGCGTCAGTGAGCAGAACCGGGCCGTCCGTGAGGGAACCGGCCGCCAAAGCGTCAGCAAGGGATTGAGCCGAAGCCACGTAGGCAACCGGCGCACCGGAGGGAAAGGCCCGGCGTGCAATCTCTACTGAGGTTTCCACGCGCGACGCCCCAAAAATCCGCGACACGGGCGGCGCGGCCTGCGCCGGCAGCGCCACTCCTAAACCCGAAATCGACACCGCCACCGCAGCTAGGAAAGCCGCGAACTTTTTCCTGCGATTCACTGCTATTCTCCTGTAGTATTTCGACCTCCAGCACCCCCGCAAGTTTTCTCACAGAGGGTTGCGCTGCAAATTATTGGCCGATTCCGGCGCTCCGTTCACCGGATTAGTGCCGCAACCCAGCTGGATGGAAACCCCAATCCTGCTGGCGAGCAACTCGCCAGCCGAACGAGGACTCACCAGTCAGCAAACACCGAGCCACAACCAGCATGACCTGCGAGCCGGTGAACACCACGACAACCAGATTGACGCCATGTCAACCGGAATGACGCCATGCCAACCAGTGAGCGCCTCGCTAACCCGCCAACACCCGTCAACCAGCCAATGCTTCGTCAACTAACAAGCGAATGCTTCCGTCAACCAACGAACCACCGCCAATCAGCGAACGCCGGGCCACAACCAGCATGACCCGACAGCCAGTAAACAGCACGTCAACGAGCTTGACGCCATGTCAACCGGATAAACACCTCATTGTACGTCTTATCTCGGCACGTTTGATTTATCACACGGCCTGTTGGTAATACCTTCCCCCTTTCTGTTCGGTACGACCGCTGCACCAGGCATTCCGAGCCGTGAGAGCGTAGCCCCGTTCAGCCAAGGCAAACAAGACAACTCACCAGACACTCCGTATCTGCAGAGCGTAGCCCCGTTCGACCGCCCTACCTTGCTTCGCTCCCCGGCAGGAACCATACTCCGGGTTCTGCCACCTGGCGACGGCACCCTGCCTTGTCTCAATCCCCGGCAGGGATCAGACCTGCGTCCCTATCTAGGGTGTTATCGGGGTTGCCTCGCCTCACTCCCCGGCAGGAACCATACGCTCGTTTAACTTGGCTTGGGCAGTATCCAAGATGTCTTGGCAGCGTGAGGCCAGAGCCTCGCCGCGATCCCACAGTTTCAGGGTGTCTTCCAAGGGTGCCCCGGCGTTTTCCAGAGCCTGCACGGTTTCGATGAGTTCGGCGCGAGCCGCCTCATAGCTCATCTCAGAGATATCCCCGTTTCCTGCCTCACTCATCCCCGTCGCGTCAGTCGGGGTTTGCTTAGCTTTTTTTTCGCTCATGATTCGTTACCTTTCATCTGTGTTCGGGTTGGTGCCAAAAACAGTGGCGACCAGGGAGCCGCGCGCCAACACGGCCTCCAGGAGGTCGCCCTTCTGAACTGCACCAGCGTCAGTTACTACGGTTTGGTCGGGTTTGCGCAGCACTGCATACCCGCGTTCCAAAGTGGCCTGGGGCGAGATGGCTCGCAAGGTTGCCCGCGCCGCCGCTAGGTCACGTGCCTGATTAGCCAGGACCGCCGCGACCCGCGACCGCAGGATTTCCAAGCCGTGGTTGATGTCCCGGCGCCGTTCGTCTAAAGCCGCCAGCGGATTTTGCATGACCGGCCGGGAGCGAATCGCGTCAAGTTCACGCAGGCCCAGCTCTATACGGTTGGAAATGAGCGCCGTCATCCGAGAGCGCGCCCCGTTCAACCCCTCAATTTCAGCGGCTAAGTCCGGGACAATCCGCTTGCCTGCATCGGTAGGGGTGGAGGCGCGGAAGTCCGCTACAAAATCCAGCAGCGGGGTGTCCTCCTCGTGGCCGACCGCGGAAACAATGGGAGTGCGCGCCGCAAAAGCCGCTCGTACCACGCTCTCATCGGAGAATCCCAACAGGTCCTCCAGGGCCCCACCCCCGCGAGTGACGACAATCACGTCAACCCCCTCTAGGGCGTCAAGATCAGCGATGGCCGCACTGACTTCCGCCGCGCAGCGTTCCCCTTGCACCGCGACCTCGCGAATCTCGAACTGTACCAGGGGCCAGCGCCGCGTCGCGTTTTCAATCACATCGGCCTGTGCCCGGGCGGCATGCCCGCAGATAAGCCCGACCCGTCGCGGGAGGAACGGCAACGACTGCTTGTGCTCTCGGGCAAAAATCCCCTCGGCGGCGAGCTTTTGTTTCAGCTGTTCCAGCTGTTCGAGAAACCCGCCCAGGCCGGCCGCGTGAATCTCCGATGCCATCAGAGCCAGCGCCCCGGTTTTCAGGTAGAAATCGGGCTTGACCCGCATCACCACTCGCGCTCCGGCGCTCAACGCCGAGCCGGCCGCAGCCACCACCCCACCAAACGCCTTGACCTGCATAGACATATCGGCTTCCAGGTCCTTTGCCACGAAAAAGGACATCCGGTTACCGGGGCGTTGGTTGTATTCGATGATTTGCGCTTCCACCCAGGTCGGATCGACCCGGTCGACGTATTTGCGCATATTTTCGCTCAGGCGGCTAAGCGGCCAGGGGTTTTCCCGGGTCGTGTCGCGCGCCAGTTGCGCCGGTTCTGGTTTTCTCACTTCCATGACTCCATCATGACACAGACCCCGGAGGTGAAAATTTTCGAGTTTTGCCCCGGGACGCAAACCGCTAAACTCAAGGCAGTTGCACACCCGCCCGAGAAGGGGTGCCACCCGGACTGCTGAAAGGGACGCCTGGTGCGCCACTAACGAATCCGACCGGGGAACCTAGTGCGAAAGTGAGGACGGATGGGGAAAGTTTTGCTGGCCTCACCGCGAGGCTACTGCGCCGGGGTAGACCGCGCCGTCACGGCGGTGCAGCGTGCGCTCGAAGTTTACGGTCAACCCATCTACGTGCGCAAAGAGATTGTGCACAACAAATTTGTGGTGCGTACCTTGGCTGACGCCGGGGCGATTTTTGTTGATGAATTGTCCGAGGTGCCCACGGGTTCGCGAGTGGTTTTCTCAGCTCACGGGGTGGCTCCGAGCGTTTATGCCGAAGCCGAGCAGCGCGGCCTGGAAGTGATTGACGCCACCTGTCCGCTGGTTTCCAAGGTGCATCGGGAGGCGCGGCGTTATGCCAACGAGGGCTACGACATTATTTTGATTGGCCACACCGGTCACGAGGAAGTGGAAGGAACCCTGGGTGTTGCCCCCGACAAGATTCACGTGATTGACACAGACTGGGTCGATACCTCGGCTTTGGATGCGGCGGAGGAGGAATCCGGGAGCGATTCCGCTGGCGGATTCGGGAATACTGCCGATAACGGAGTTCAGGACGGCACCCCCGCCGCCGCGGATCCCCTGGCTGGGCTCAGTACCGACCCCGATGCCAAGCTGATTTGGCTGTCTCAAACGACTTTGTCGGTAGATCAGACAGCCGCTACAGTACAGCGTCTCCAGCGCAGATTTCCCGGTTTGATTAGCCCGCCATCAGACGATATTTGCTTCGCAACTCAGAACCGGCAGGGCGCGGTTAAGGCTATGGCACCTCAATGTGAAGTTGTCGTAGTTGTCGGTTCGGCCAATTCTTCGAACTCAGTGCGGCTGCGGGAAGTCGCCCTGCAATCTGGAGCCGGTGCGGCCTACCGAGTTGAAGGCGTCCGGGAGCTCAATCCAGATTGGTTTGCCACAGCCAGTACCATCGGGGTGACCTCCGGGGCTTCGGTACCGGAAGTCCTGGTGACCGAGGTGTTGGAGTGGTTGGCGCAACGCGGGTTCGATGAGGTGCAAACGGTGCAAACCACGCAGGAAACGACCTCATTCGCCCTGCCAAAGCCCCTGCGCTAGGTCTTTCATACGAGGTTTGGCGGTGCCGAGTAAGGTCGCGAGGTCTGGCGGCGTTCGGGGGCCTCTCAGTCGCAGAAATACTTAGAAAGCTGCGCTTTCCGTGCCGCTTCCTGGACTTTGGCAATGCCAGCGAGCTTGCGCTGCCAAAGTCTGCGTCGCGGTGGAGGAGCGGATTCGGTCGGGGCGCTTCGTCGCGGGGGCGCTCGCGAGCGACCAACCCGCAACAACGCAACCCCCAGAAAACCGGATAAATCGTCCGGGGTTAACCGGTTTAGGGCCGGTTGGAAAACCCACTAAGATTGAAGCATGGCTTTAACTATCGGTATCGCGGGACTCCCCAATGTCGGCAAATCCACTATTTTCAATGCCCTCACCAGGGCGAATGTGCTAGCGGCGAACTATCCTTTCGCCACTATTGACCCCAACGTCGGGGTCGTGCCGCTACCTGATCCGCGGCTACAAGTCCTGTCAGATATGTTCCACTCGGAAAAGATTGTGCCCGCGACCGTGTCATTCGTCGACATCGCCGGCATCGTCAAGGGTGCCTCCCAGGGCGAAGGCTTGGGCAACAAGTTCCTGGCCAACATTCGCGAAGCCGACGCGATTTGCCAAGTCACCCGCGCTTTTACCGATCCTGACGTGGTTCACGTCGAGGGCAAAATCGACCCGGCCTCCGACATTGAGACGATTTCTACCGAGCTGATCCTGGCTGACCTGCAGACTCTCGAAAACACGATTCCCCGCCTACGCAAAGAAGTCAGCGGCAAGAAAACCCCCAAAGAAGTGCTGGCGGAAGCGGAAAAATGCGAGGAATACCTCAACGCTGGGACGGTCCTCTCCAAAGAAATCGCATCGGGGAACCTGGACCGGGACATCGTCAAAACTTTCCAACTCATGACTTCGAAACCTTTTATTTACGTATTTAATATGGACTCCGACGGTTTGGCAGACAAGGCTAAACAGGCTGAACTAGCTGCTCTGGTCGCCCCGGCCGAAGCGATTTTCCTGGACGGAGCTTTTGAGGCGGAGCTGGTGGAACTTGATGCCGAGGATGCCCACGAGATGCTGGCGGACGCCGGAATCGAAGAATCTGGCCTGGACAAACTGGCGCGCGTCGGCTTTGACACGCTGGGACTGCAAACGTTCCTGACTGCTGGGGTGAAAGAATCTCGCGCCTGGACCATTCATCAGGGAGATACCGCCCCGCAGGCGGCCGGCGTGATACACACCGATTTTGAACGCGGATTCATTAAGGCCGACGTGATTTCTTACGATGAACTGGTGGAAATCGGCGACATTCATAAGGCTCGTGAGCTGGGCAAAGTCCGCCAAGAAGGCAAAGATTACGTGATGGCCGACGGCGACGTGGTCGAGTTCAAGTTCAACGTCTAGCTCTCGCAGGCAACTTCGCGGGCAACCGCGCCCACCCATCAGGTAGGGCACTGCTAGCTTCTCGGTTTACCAGCCAAACTGCGTACAAAAATAACCTTTAGCCCACGAGTGAGGGGGCGGGGGTGTTGCTAATTTGCGTTTAAAACGGGGTTGCTGGTTACGTCAGCCAGCAACCCCAATCTAATCACCGATTTCATCCCACTCGGCGCGAGCCTAGTGCGGACGAGCCGGGTTCCCGCCCGCCTAGTCCTCTATCACGATGGCGTGAGCTGTCTCCCGGTCGATACGGCCGAAGTTATAGAACGCGGCACAGGCTCCTTCGGGGGAAACCATGCAGGTCCCGATGGGTTTCTCGGGCGAGCAAGCAGTGCCGAACACTTTGCATTCCCACGGTTTAATCCGCCCGGTCAGCACGGAGCCGCATTCGCAGGCCGGGGGATCGGGCACCCGCTGGCCGGGAACGTCAAACAGCCGCTCGGCATCCCAGGCGGCGAACTCCTCAGAAATCCCCATGCCGGAATACGGCATCCACCCCAAACCACGCCATTCGAACGTGTCGCGGGTAGCAAACACGCGATCGAGCAACCGCAAAGCGGCCGGATTCCCACCATCGCGCACGACCCGAGAATACTGGTTTTCCACCCGAGCCTCGCCGCGGTCTACCGCCCCGCTGGTGTACTGGTCGATGAGCATCGCCACGGACTGCAAAATATCCAACGGCTCGAAACCGGTCACGACCACAGGTTTGTTGTATTCCTCAGGCAGGAATTTGAATGCGTCAGACCCCACCACGGTCGCCACGTGTCCCGGCCCGATAAACCCGTCAATCCGGGTCTCATCAGCCCCGACAATAGCTCGCAAGGGCGGCTCGATCTTGACGTGGTTGGAAAACACGGAAAAGTTCCGCACCTGCTGTTTCTGTGCCGCCACCAGGGTCACGGCGGTGGAAGGCGCGGTCGTTTCAAACCCGATAGCAAAGAAAACGACCTGTTTATCCGGGTTTTCTTTGGCGATTTTCAGGGCATCCAATGGGGAATACACGAACCGCACATCGCAACCGCGCGCACGAGCCTGCAGCAAGGACCCTTGTGAACCGGGAACCCGCATCATGTCCCCGAAAGTCGTCAAAATCACGTCCGGCTGATTCGCCAGCCACAGCGCATCGTCAACCCGTCCCATCGGAATAACGCAGACCGGGCAGCCGGGACCGTGAATAAACTGAACGTTTTCCGGCAGCAGATGCTCCAACCCGTGACGGTAAATCGTGTGGGTGTGGCCGCCGCAAATCTCCATAAACGCCAGCGGGCGTTCAAAATGGGCGGCCTCAGCGTTGATGCGCCCTACCAGTTTCCGGGCGAACTCGGGGTCGCGAAATTCGTCAACGTACTTCATCTCGTGATTGCTCTCTTCTCGACAGATTCCTCGACAAACTTCCGTGCGGGCGCTGGGGACAGGCTGCCCTAATCCGCCGAAGTCGTCTTAAACTGTTCCAGTTCGCTCTCAAACTGGCCCAGTTTCTTAATTTGATCCAGCGTGGTGGCGGCTTCCGCAGCGTCAATCTTGGACATGGCGAAACCGACGTGCACCAGCACCCAATCACCGACCTTAACGTCCTCGTCCATCAGCAAATCCGTGGAAATCATCCGTTCCACCCCGGACAGCGACACTTTCGCCCGTCCGCTTTCCGCCTCGTCAAATGCCACAATTTCGGCAGGCACTCCTAAACACATGGGCTGCTCCCCTTCCATAGACCTTTCCAGGTTACTTGTATTTTCCCAGTCCGTCCAAAAGATGAAAAAGGCGAGTCGTTTGTGCGATTATCAATGTGTGGATCCGAAAAACCGCCTGAACGAAGATGAATTGCAAGTGAACTCGAATATCGCGCGGGTACGCCGCCGCGGAATGCAGCTGAAAGACGACTATGTGACGCTTTCTCACGGGGCAGGAGGTAAGGCTTCAGCAGCCCTGGTCGAACAGGTTTTCGTTTCCGGTTACGGCAACGAGGTGCTCGAGGAACTGACCGATGCCGGGGTGCTACCCCTAGCGGAGCTGCTCACGGGTTTGACCGGGGAGGGCACAAGCCCGGTGGGCGGCAAACTCGCGATGTCTACCGATTCCTATGTGGTCAATCCGCTGGTTTTCCCCGGCGGCTCCATCGGGGAACTGGCGGTGAACGGGACAGTCAACGACCTGGCGGTCAGCGGGGCTATTCCGAAAGTCATCAGTGCCGGTTTCATCCTGGAAGAGGGCCTGCCCATCGCGGATTTGCGCCGGGAAGTCCAGGCGATGCGCGACGCCGCCGAGGCGGCGGGAGTGCGGATTATCACCGGCGATACCAAGGTCGTGCCCCAGGGCAGCGGCGACAAGCTGTTCATCAACACGGCCGGAGTCGGGATTGTGCCCGCCGGTAGGGAACTGGGCGCCAGCAAAGTGCAGCGTGGGGATCGTTTGATTGTGTCCGGCGCGATTGCTGACCACGGTATGTCGGTCATGATGGCGCGGGGCGACCTGGCTATTCAGGCTCCTATTGAATCCGACACGAGGGCGGTCAATCACCTGGTCGAAGCCCTGATGGAGGCCGTCCCGGAGACCCGCTGGATGCGTGACGCGACTCGCGGCGGCTTGGGAACGGTGTTGAATGAGTTGGCGATCGCGACCGGCTGGGGTATCGCCGTCGAGGATGAAGCCGTGCCGGTGCACGAGATGACTCGTGGAGCCTGCGACATGTTGGGGATTGACCCGATTTATGTCGCCAATGAGGGCATGTTTGTGGCCGTGGTTCCGGCTGACCAGGCCGATGCGGCCGTGGCGGCGCTGCGGAAACTGCCCGGCGGCGAGGAAGCGGCGAATATCGGCCGAGTGGTATCCAAACCGGAGTCCTCGGTCGTGATGGTGACCGCGTTTTCCGGCACCCGCATGATAGATATGCTGGTCGGCGACCCGCTGCCGCGGATTTGCTGACTCAAAACAACCGCGAGAATCCCGGGTTACCCGACAGAATTGTACTTATAGGGGGAGAATAGCCGGGTAGCTGCCATTATTGGCAGCAATCGGGCATATCTCCCCCTATAATCCACACCCGCCCAATAGGCGTGGCGAAATTACAGGTCAGAGTGCCACTTCAGCACGCTCCGAGAACCGCCGCCCACGCTTGCCCCAGGCTCAAGCCCCCATCATTGGGCGGTACGTTCTGTTGGGTCAGCACCCGGTATCCGCTCTCCTCCAGGAAATCCACAAAGTGTCTGGTAAACAGGCGATTGAGGGCGACCCCACCGGTCAATCCCACTGTTTTCGTGTCGGCCTGCACGGCGGCTTGACGGGCTTGATTTCCCAGCAGCTGTGCCAACCCCACGTGGAAAGCCCAAGCCCGCTGACCGACCGGCCGGTCAGCCTCACCCAACTGCTCGACAAGTTCCAGGTAGCTGTCCACCTGCGGCAAATCCGCCTCCGGGTGGGCGTTTGCCCAGATGGTAGCCACGCGCTCCAGTTCCATCGCGGCCTGGGCCTCATAGGTCACTTCGGTGCGAATCCCTAAAATCGCCGCGGCCGCATCGAACAGCCGCCCGCAACTGGTGGTCGCACTCACCCCGAAACCACTGTCAAGCTGGCTTTTCACCAGTTCCAGTTCAGTTGATTTGCCTTGCCGCTCCCCAATTTCGGCGCTGATTGCCTCTGTAATCCAGTCCAGGCCCCAATCGTGGGCAACCCCCAACGCGACCCGCCAAGGATAGCGCACCGCTCGGTCACCACCGACTAGGCTGAAGGTCGGCACGTGCGCACTTCTCTGCCACTGCGAGCCCTCAATATTCAGGACTTCTCCGCCCCAAATGGTGCCGTCCGTCCCGTAGCCGGTGCCATCCACCGCCACCACAACCGCCGGATCGAGCCAGGAATGTTCCACCAACAGGGAATAGGCGTGGGCGACGTGATGCTGCACCTGGGCCAGTTCGATGTCTTGAGAGGCGGCAAAACGCTCGGCCCAACTGACCGTGGAATAGTTCGGGTGCAGGTCACACACAACTTTCTCGGGTCGTTGTCGCTGGAAGTTCAGCATTTGCGTCACCGCTCGGTCGAATGCTTCCTGGCTGGCGAGCGTGCCCATATCCCCGATATGCCCCGAAATATGCGCCCAGCTCCCATGAGCTAGGCAGAACGTGTTTTTCAGTTCTCCGCCCACCGCCAAAATCGGCACGGTGGCCGGCCGCGACAGCGCCACCGGCAGCGGTGCGTAACCTCGAGAGCGCCGCGAAGGAATGGTGACCTGCGAGTTAGCCAGAAATACAGAGTCCTCCATCGGCAGGTGAATGTCACGGTCGTGAAACACGAACGCATCGACTATTCCCGCCAGCCGCTCGGCCGCGTCTTCGTTCGTGAAACACAGCGGTTCTCCCGCCAGGTTTCCCGACGTCGCCACCAGAACCATCTGGGCACATTCCCCGCTCAGCAGCTCCAGGTGCAGCGGCGCGTAAGGAAGCAAAATCCCCACGTCCCCCAATCCGGGAGCAATCGCGGGAGCCAAGTCATATTCCGCTCCGAACGGAGCGATCACAATCGGACGGGCGGCAGTTTGCAGCGTGCGCAGCTGGTCCGCATCGAGCTGAGCCAGCCGGGCCGCGGCCGCAGCATCCCCCACCATGACCGCAAACGGCTTATCTCCCCGATTTTTCCGTTTCCGCAGCCGCGCGACCGACTCTTCGTTGCGGGCGTCGCACATGAGGTGAAAGCCGCCGATGCCTTTCACCGCCAGGATTTCCCCGGCACGCAGCCGCTGGCGGGCTTCGTCCAGAGCCGCGGCTATCAACGGCCGGCGATCCCCCTCGGGCGGGCGCAAATCCGGGACGTCAGCGGGGCTGACCCACAGCACTGGACCGCAGTCGTAGCAGCTGACGGGCTGGGCGTGATAACGCCGGTTGGTCGGGTTCGTGTATTCCTGGTGACAAGCGGGACACATCGGAAACTTCACCATAGTCGTGGTATCGCGGTCATAAGGGAGGTCGACCATGATGGTGGCGCGTGGTCCGCAGTTCGTACAGGTGGTGAAGGGGTAGCGGTAGCGTCGGTTCGTCGGGTCTGCCATTTCCGCTTGGCAGTCGGGACAGGTGGCGGTGTCCGGGGGTATCAACGTGCGGGCGCCGGAGCGGCGGCGGGAAGGCACGATACGGAACTCAGTTTCGTCCTCCTGCTCGGGCAGGTCTTTGGACACGTTGCGCAACACGCTGGCTAACGGAGGCAGGGTCGCCAGCATGGTTTCCATGAAACCCTCCACCGCCGCGAGCGCGCCTTGGGCTTCGATAAACACCGACTCGTCGTCATTGCCCACGAAACCGGTGATGGGGAACTGGGCGGCGACCTGAGCAACGTGCGGGCGGAAACCGACTCCCTGCACCACACCCCGCAACTCATACGCTCGGCGCATTCTAACCTCCTGTCCGCAATCTGGCTCACCCCTAAGCCTAGTAGTTCTGACGTCCCAAGGCAGAAAACGGTAAGGTGGAATACGCCGTGAGGAACCCGACACTCATTGAGGAGACACTATGCACGAAGTCGCCTTGTCCCAACAACTCGCCCGTGTGGTAGCGCGCGGGGCGGCGGGACGCGAAGTACTGTCTGTCCAGGTAGAAGTCGGGCATCTGCGTCAGGTTGTGCCCGAAGCGCTGCGTTTTGCCTGGAGCGCGGTACGAAAAAACACCCTCCGGGGTCCCGCCGAGTTGCATATTACGGAAATCCCGGCAGTCGTCATCTGCCAGAAATGCCAGGCGAAAACGCAGCTGGGCGAGTATCTGGATTTCCGTTGCGGCCAGTGTTCTTCCCGTGAGGTCCAGACAATCAGCGGCGAAGAGTTTAGAGTGGTATCGATAGATGTCACGCCAGAGAGGAATCACTAACATGGGACGTTTTCATCGCCACGACGACGGCACCGTACACGAACATGACCACGGGGATCACCCCCACCACCACAACCACGGCGAGTACGTGGCAGACCCGGAAGTTATCGGGGATCACTCGGGATACGACACCGAACGCGAACGCATCGAGATTTTGGAAGATATCTATGCGGAAAATGACCACTTAGCCCAGCACAATCGGGATTCTTTCGCCGCACACGGGGTGAAAGTCGTGAACCTCATGAGTTCACCAGGGTCGGGCAAGACGACTTTGCTGGAGCGCACTTTGGCGCAGCTGCAGGGCAAACTGCGGGTCGGAATCATTGAAGGCGACATTGAGACGCCGTTGGACGCCGAGCGTTTGGGCGGCTACGGCGCCCAAATTTCCCTGTTGAATACCGGTCACGGTTTCGGCGGGGAATGTCACCTGGACGCCCCCATGGTGCATCATGCCCTGGACGAATTGGATCTCAGCCAGCTGGATTTGGTCATTATCGAAAACGTGGGCAACCTGGTGTGCCCGGCCGAATTTGATGTCGGCGAGACCGCGAAAGCCATGCTGTTCTCGATTACAGAGGGCGAGGACAAGCCGTTGAAGTATCCGGTCATGTTCCGCTCGGTGAAAATCGTGGTGGTGAACAAGATGGATTTGGCTCCCTACCTGAACTTCGACATGGACAAATTCCGCGGCTACCTCGAGCAGGTCAATCCGGGCGTGAAGGTTATCGAGATTTCCGCCCAGAATGGCGACGGTGTCAACGCGTGGGTTAAATGGCTGGAAAATCTGTGAATTAATCATTTTCGTTTTGCGAAAAAGGAATACGATTTTTACCCGGTTTTTAGGCTCAACTGCGAAAACGAGGTAGGATAATAGCATGGACGTTGTTGTCCATTTCGATACTACTGAGGGACCGCATATGAGCTATGAGATTAAACCTTGGCGGGCGGGTACGCTCGCAGAAAACCTTGCTAGTGCTGGCGTGAGCCGACGTGACTTTGTCAAGTTCTGTGCCGGTTTGGCGGCTATCTTCGCGGTAGGGACTCCCGAGCTAGCGCACGCCTCTGCGGCACGGACTGCTGGCGAAGAACTGGCCGACAAGCTGGGAGCTATTACGAAACCGAACGTGGTCTGGCTCCAGCTTCAGGAATGCACCGGTTGCATGGAATCTACGCTGCGCTCCGGCGGCACCACGGTGGAAGAAGTCGTCCTAAATCTGCTGTCCGTCAACTACAACGAACTCGTAATGGCCGCTTCCGGAGAAGCCGCCGAAAAGGCCTTGGCCGACACGAACGCGAAGGAACACATCCTGGTCGTCAACGGTTCCATTCCGCTCAAGGACGGTGGCATCTATTGCACCATCGGCGGTAAGTCCACAGAACAGATACTGCGGGAATCCGCTGAAAACGCCACCATGATTCTGGCAGTCGGGGCCTGCGCGGTCTTTGGCTCGGTGCAGGCTGCCAAGCCCAATCCCACCGGCGCGGTCGGAGTGGACGAAATCATCAAGGACAAGCAGGTCATCAACGTATCCGGCTGCCCTCCGATTGGGGAAGTCATCACCGCCTCCCTGGCTTACATTCTGACTCATGGCAAAGCCCCCGAACTCGACTCCGAGGGTCGCCCGCTGTTCGCTTACGGCCAGCGTATCCACGACTCGTGCCCGCGCCGCCCACACTTCGACGCCGGCCAATACGTGCGCAGCTTCGACGATGCCGGAGCCCGCGAAGGCTGGTGTCTCTACGACGTGGGTTGTAAAGGACCTTCCACTTTCAGCCCCTGCCCGATTTTGCAGTGGAACCTCAAGGCCGGTTGGCCTATCGGCGCCGGTCACCCCTGTATCGGTTGCACGGAACGTGATTTCTATGATCGTTTCACGCCTTTCTACCAGAAACTGCCTACAGTTCCTGGTTTTGGGGTGGAAGCCACCGCAGAAAAGATTGGCCTGGGTCTGACCGGTGTCGTCGCCGCGGGTGTGGCGGTTCACGCCGGTGTGACCGCCGCTCGTGCTGCCGCCGACCGCAAAGCCACCAAGAACTCCCCGATGGCCGCGTTCGGCGATACCCCCACCGATTCCCCCAGCTCGTCGTCAACAGAGGCAGCTACTGAACAGAACAGCGAGGCTAAGTAATGACAGAGAAAGTTCTCATTGATCCTTTGACCCGTATTGAGGGTCACCTGCGCATCGAGATGGAAACCGAAGGGAAACAAATCAAAAAAGCCTGGAGCGTCAGTACCCAGTTCCGTGGTATCGAAACCATCGTTCAAAATCGCGATCCCCGCGATGTGTGGGCCTTCGTCCAGCGGATTTGCGGGGTTTGCACCTCGGTACACGCCATCGCTTCCATTACCGCGGTAGAGAATGCGATTGGCTCCAACCCGCCGGAGAATGCGCGGTTGATTCGTTCCCTGGTCCTTGGTTCGCAAGAGATTCAAGACCACGTCATTCACTTCTATCACCTGCACGCCCTGGACTTCGTCAACGTGGTGAACGCCGCAAAGGCCGACCCCCAGAAAACTCTGGAGTTCGCGCATTCCATCGGTTCCAAGTGGCGCGGCAACAACCTGAAGCGTTTCACAGAAGTTCGGGACACGGTTCAGCAAGTTCTCGAATCCGGCCAGCTGTCGATTTTCACCGGCGGATACTGGGATCACCCCGACTACCGACTACCTCCCGAAGCTGACCTGATGTGCGTCGCCCACTACCTGGATGCTTTGGAATTCCAGCGTTCCATGATTCGCATCAACACGGTGTTCGGCGGCAAGAATCCCCACCCGAACTTCCTGGTCGGCGGCATGGCTTGCTCTATTGACCCGAACTCGTCAGAATCCATCAACCAAGTCCAGATGGATCAAATCAAGACTTGGATTGACGAAATCATCGAGTTTGTCAATGACTGCTACTACCCCGATGTTTTGGCGATAGCCGGAGTTTACAAGGACTACTTCGATATTGGCGCAACCCACCCGAATTACCTCGCGGTCGGTTTGGCCGGGTCCATTTTTGCTGGTGATCCCAATAAGTCCCGTATCTCCTCTGTACACACGGCCATTAAGCCGGGGGTCATCATGGGCGGAGACATCAGCAAGGTTCTCCCCTTCGACCCGCACAAGATTGAAGAGTTCGTCAGCTCGGCTTGGTACGAGTACTCGGTGGGGGACGATAAAGGTTTGACCCCAGACAAGGGCGAAACCACCGTCAAGTACACCGGCCCCGAGCCGCCTTTTGAATGGCTGAGCGACAACGAAAAGTACACTTGGTCGAAAGCGCCGCGCTATGACGGCAAACCGATGCAGGTCGGACCGGTGGCACGCATGATGCTGGCCTACGCTCAGGGCTACGAACCGGTCAAAAAGCTAGTTGATGGGGCAATCGAAACCCTGGGGATTACCCCGGCACAGATTAACTCCACGATGGGGCGCACTTTTGCCCGCGCCGCGGAAGCCACAGTTTCCGCCCAGTTGCTGTTGGAGGACTACAACTCCCTGGTCGGCAACATTAAGGAAGGCCGGATTGACGTTTTCGATGCCAGCAAGTGGGAGCCGTCCAGCTGGCCGGCGCAGTGCGAGGGTTATGCATTCGTTGAGGTAGCCCGTGGCGACCTATCCCACTGGGTCTCCATTAAGGACGGCAAGGTCGAGCGGTATCAGGCGGTCGTGCCTACCACTTGGCTGGCCGGGGGACGTGACGCTAACGGCGTGACCGGCCCTTATGAAGAATCCTTAATGGGTACCGGCACTCACCCGCTGGTGGACCCGAAGGCCCCGCTGGAACCGATGCGCACCATCCACTCTTATGATCCGTGCATGTCCTGCGGGGTGCACATCCTCGATCCGGACGGAAAACTGATTGGCGAGGCGGTGACCTCATGAGTACCGAGAGCACTCCTGCCCCGGATACGCTGACCGGCGGCGCGGCCACGGGAACCGTGCAGGCCAGCCCGGCTCCCAGCGCGTCCCCGCAGGGACAAAACCAGATTCAGTTCTTTGCGGCGGACAGCAACCAGGCGAACGGTATCGAAGTTGGCGGCGGCTTCAGCTGCTCTGACCTATCGATGCGCCGTCTCTTGGCAATGGCTGCGGTGTCCCCCGAGGGCAGTACTGACCCGGTTGATGTCGCCCTTAAGGAGTCCCTACGTTATCGATTCCGCCACGGCGCCCCGAATGTTGACATTCCCGCTGCAGACTTCGATCCTCCGCACGAACGCCGCTATTCCCTGGCACGTATCTCTGACATGAAACGTACCAAGACGGGGGAATCCAAACAGACCGTAATCGTGCGCGGCGACTTGGAATCCGTCATGAACGTGGCTCAGCCCAAGCGCGCTCAGCGCACCCTGTTGCGCAAGAATGCCCAGATGGCAGGCTCGCGCGGCTACCGCTGCCTGGGGGTCGCCTCCGCTACCGTGGATGAAAACGGTGAGCTAACTCCATTCCAGATGGAGGGTTTCGTCAACGTCCGTCCGGTCGGCACCGGTTTGCAGGGCGGCGACCTGACCCCCACCACGGAGGACTGGGTACGCTTGAGCGTGTGGTCCGCAAGCCTGCGTTTCCTGCACTGGCTGAACGTACTGTTGATTGTGATTCTGTCCATCACCGGGTACTACATCATGGATCCGTTCTTTGGCGACACGTTCTTCCGTGGTGTCGAAACCGGATACCTGATGGGGATTATGCGGTTTATCCACTTCACCTGTGCGTTCACCTGGATGGCAGTCGGCGTGGTCCGGGTCTTTATCGCTTTCGTTTCCAAGGACCGCTATATGCGCTGGGAAACGTTCTGGCCGTTAAAGAAAAAGCAAGATTGGAAACATCTGGGCGAAACGTTGGGGTTCTACCTGTTCCTGCGCAAGGAAAGCCCGCTGTACGTGGCGCACAACCCGCTGCAGCAGCTCACCTACACGTCCATTTACGTGCTGGGGGCTTTCCAGATGGTCATTGGCCTAGCACTTTACGCTTTGCCGCACCGTAATGAGAACCTATTCTGGCAATTAATGGCTCTCCCGAATGACTGGATAGGCATTCAACTAATGCGGTTGATTCACGCCGCAATTATGTTCATATTCTGGGCGTTCGTGATTGCGCATATCTACCTGGCTTTCCGGGCAGATTCCCTAGAACGTCACGGCGGTATCTCGGCCATGATTTCCGGCGGTGTGTGGATGCGTCGCACGTCTAAGCCGGTTGACGCCCCCGAACTGTAGAAAGGTTTTGATGGCTCAAGGTGCCAAGCCTGCCGCACACACAGCGGCGGCTCTTTCCGTCGCGGTTTCCCATTCACCAGACGCCCCGGACCCGGTCGATGGTCAGGTTCCGTTGCCGGATATTTCCAACGTCGATGCCACCGGCTGGGCCGGGGCGCGTTTTACCGTCCTGGCGGTGGGCAACCCGATTATGGGCGACGACGGTATCGGCCTACAGATTTTGGCTGGCCTCCAGCAGCTCCTGCCGACCCGTCCTGCCTGGCAGGCTGCGCAAAAGGCCGGTGAGTTGGCTCTACTGGAGGGCGGTACCGGCGGCATGGAACTGGTGCCGGTGGTGCAGGAATCGGAACAGCTGTTGATTCTGGATTCGGTGGCTCCCGGCAACGGGCGCACCCCCGGTCAAGCCCTGCACCTGAGCGGGGACCATGTGCCGCGCCTGCTTTCCATGAAAATGTCTCCTCACCAGGTCGGTTTGCTCGATATTTTGACTTCTGCCCGCCTGACCGGCAAGGAACCGCACGTTCTCGAAGTCGTCGGGGTGGTCAGTGAAAATGTGGATTTGCGTCTGGGTCTGACCGAGAGCGCCCGGGGCGGTATCCCCAGCGCGGTCGGACTCGCAGCGGAAGTCCTCGATTCCTGGCTCAGCTAAAAACCCCACGCGGACTAGGAATCCGCGGTGTGGCTGGAATCCGCCGGCGCGGTGTCCCACTGCACCCAGGCGATTTTGAACTCACGCCCGTGGGTCAGGTTACCGGTGGGCATCCCGCATTCCGGGCAAGCTAGGGCAAAAAACTCATCGATGGGCACGTCCCGGGCGCAACGCGGACAGTACACGCTGGCGGGAATGCTGGTGACTTCCAGCTCTGCTTCGGCGCAAATACTGTCCTGCCGGGCGATAGGCCAGGAACCGTAGAGCGCTTCGGGAATCGCCCCGGACATGGCGCCAACCTCGAGCGCGACCTTTTCAACTCGGGTAACCTGGGAATCAGCCTGAGCGGCCGCATTTTCGACCGCCGCCACCACCGAAGTTAACAGCCCAAGTTCATGCATAAATCAATTGTCTCAGGAGAATCATGAAAATCAATCTTGACGAAATCATCGACCCGATGGAGGGACGCATCGTCGTCACCCACGATTCTTCCGGCCGCCCGCACGCCCGCTTTGACCTGCAGGGCTTGCCGCGTGTGGATGCCATGTTGGAGGGCAAGACCGCACTCGAAGCCCTGACAATGACCGAGCATCTGTGCGGGATTTGCCCGGTGGCGCATCACTTGGCCGGGACCCGGGCGCTGGATGCGTTGAGCGGTTTGCCCCCGATTGCTCCCGCGGCGCAGCTGACCCGCCGACTGCTGCACTACGGTTCGATTGTGGAAGCCCATTCGTTGCGGTTTTTGATGCAGGACCGTGACGCCGGGGTGACGCTGAAACAGGTGTCAAAAAAGATGCTGGTCGCGGCCGGTTCGCCGGGTCATTTTCCAGCAACGGCAGTACCCGGCGGGGTCAGCGTGTGGCCCACTACCCCGGCCTTGTGCGACCTGTCCGCAGACCTGGACGCGGCGCGAGACACCGCCGAGCGTCTCTGCGATTCGGCGTTTGCACCCCACCCGGAACTGGCTGGGACCGGCGACTTTGCCGGAGCGGACGTGGCGCTCATCGACGACAACGGCGCCCCCGACGTGTTCGGAACCAAGGTCAGAGTGATGCGGGGCGCCAGCACGATAGACGAGTTTGATTTTTCCTTGTGGAATGAGCGGGTCACTGAGGAAATTCCCGGTTCCCCCGCCCCGCGTCCATACTTGCGTGCGGACGGACCTGAGAACGGACGCTACCGGATCGGGCCCATCGCCCAGCTTTCCATCGGTACTTTGCCCACCCCGCGGGCGGCGGCGGCACAAGAACGGTGGCTGGCTGGCGCACGCGGTGCCGCCGGGGCTCGTGCCATCATCACTTTGCACGTCTTGGAACGCACCGAAGCCCTGACCGAGCAGCTGACTCAACTCGTGGAGGGCCGCGACCTGGGAGAACTCGTGAATCCGGCCACCGTGCAGTTCACTCCCGGCAGCGGGACCGGACTGGTAGACGGGCCGCGCGGCATCCTCGCCCACACCTTCACCATCGGAGCCGACGGCGCGATTCAAGCGGCACGCATCCTCACCCCCACCGCTCAAAACGAACCCTGGCTGGCACAACTGCTGACCCAGGCTAGCGCCCTGGACCAGGCACAACAGGCCGGCGCTTGGGAACAATCCATTCGCGAAGCCGACCCCTGCCTGCCCATCAGTTCCGCCCCTGCCGGCCAGATGGGACTGAAAGTCGAAAACGTCTAGAATAGGGGGAGCGGGAGCGTTTCGGTCAACGATTCGCGTCCCCCGGTGGAAAGGACCCGTCATGTGCGTAGGAGTGCCCTGCCAGATTTTGTCGATTACCCCCGGCGTGATGCCGATGGGACGCATCGACGTGGCTGGTCAAGTGCAAGATGCCTGCATGGCCTACGTTCCCGAAGCGCGGGTGGGCGATTATGTCCTGATTCAAAACGGGTTCGCGATGAACCTGCTGACCGCTGAGGAAGCTCAGGAATCTCTGGATACCTGGCGGGAACTCGGCATGATTTCCTAGCGTTTCAGCGTTTGGACAGGGTCAGGGCGCTGGCCCCGGCGAATTCGGATTTTTCGTAGCATACCGCGATAGCGCCAATTTTTATCAAACTTAGGCGCACCTGTGTAGAATAAATGCTAGGTTTTACCCGCACTCAAGTAAGGATTCATAATGGCATGTTTTCTTGTTCCCACCGCTGAAGCTGTCGCGGTGACGGCTGTGAAAAAGCATCTCGCCCATAAAGCCAAGACCGGCGAAGCCTCGGAAAAGGCCGAGCGCACCCTGATTTTGGTTCGCAAACTGAACTGGCTGACGAACCTGCTGTGGGGCGGGGCTGTGCTGCTGATGTTTGAACACTTCTGGCATGGCGAAGTCGTGCCATATTTCCCATTCCTCACGGCGGCCGCCAACCCTGAAGATGCGCGGCAAATGCTCTTCGAGATGAGTACTGTCGGAGTCGGAATGGCAGTGCTGGTGACGGTCGTATGGGCAGTCGGGCTCGCGGTTATTCGCGCTACCGAACGCCGCGGCGTCACCGAGACGAACCCAAAAGCGTAAGGAGCCGGACATGACCCTACTAATTACTCTGTTTGCCGCCATTGCCTCGACCGCATGGTGGTATTCCCACGCTCCGCAATCCAAGATGCGGGTAGACCTGCTGTGCTGGATGTACTGGGGCGCTTCCCTGATGTGGATTGTGGACTTGATTTCTGAATACATCGCAGACGGTGTTGAGGTGTTCAACCCAGAGCCCCTCGATATGCTCAATGATGCCTACCTGGGCCTGTTCGTGGTGGCCTTGGGCGGCATGATTTGGGCGGTTTACTTGATTGTCAAGGATCCGCGCGGTGTGCGTCCCCCGCTGGATGCCCCGGTCACCACCCCGGAAACCTCCGCTGAAACGAAAGATTCGGTTTCTGTCGGCTAGTTTTCGTAGCGAGACTTTCAAAAAATTCGACACTCTCCCCGGTCAAGCACTTTGACCGGGGAGAATTATTATTCACAAGGGCGGGGCTGGGGTTTCCCGGTTTGTGGTGCGGTCCGCCCGCCGTTAGTTTTCGATGACCTTGTCGGCATCGCCGCCCACCGCGACTTGAATCTTGCGCGGCTTGTTCTCTTCGGCGACCGGAATAGTCACGGTCAGGACTCCACCTTCATACGAGGCGGCGATTCGGTCCACAGCCAAGCCGTATCCCAAGGTCAGCTGGCGAGCAAAGGTCCCGGCGGGACGCTCGCGGTTCAGCCAGTGCAGGTCCTCACCCTCGGTGGGTTTGCGCTGGGCAGAGATAGTCAAGGTGCGGTCCTCGACGTCGATGTCAATAGTCGCGGGGTCCACACCGGGCAGGTCCACGCGAGCGATGAACTTGTCGCCCTCCCGGTACAGATCCAGGGGCATCGCCGGGGTCGCCGGTGAGTGCATAGCGGTGTTGAACATGCGATCAATTTCAGCAAACGGGTCACGATAAGTAGCCATGATTTGTATCCTCCATGTAGTTTTGCAGTTTGGGTTGTTTTTCAGTTTTCAGCTGCGGTCCCGGTTTTTTCCGGTTCCATTCAGTACAACAACCAGATTAGCACTCTTATTCCCAGAGTGCCAGCTAAACTTGATACGCATAGACTCAACTTTGTTTTTTCAGATACGTATACGCAGGTAGACAGCATAAATTAAGCTGAGGGAAAATCTGGCGAGAACCGCCGCAAACCGTTAAAACCGATAGTCGTGGATGAAATCAACCAGCTGGTGAACCTCGGCGGGGTCCGATTCCGGATCCAACCGACCCGCCACGTTGAAAACATGAGCGGGCGCACTCAACCCGGATTCCAGCACTTCGCGAGCCGCGGCCCGCACTTCATCACCACCCAGCAGAATGAGGTCCGGGTCGAGGTTACCCTGCAAGACTTTGCCCGGCGCGATGCTGGCCGCCTCCGCGAGGGCCAAATCCTCGCCAACGCCCAGCACGTCAACATAAGGGGCAACCGAGGACAGCAAATGTTCAGCGCCGAGGCTGCAGGAAATCCTGGTGATGTCGTCATCAAACTCGTTGAAAATATCGCGCGCGTAGGATTCCGCCAAGCACGAGTACTCCCCCTCGGTCAACGTCCGCACCCACGGATCGACCAACTGAATCACTTCAGCTCCCCCCCGCACTTGTGCAGCCAGGAAATTCCGCACCAGACTCGAAGTCCAGCCCATCAGCCGCTCCCAGTTGTGCGGCTGGGACTGCATGAAGATACGGGTCTGCAGGTTTTGCGGGGCGCTGGCGGAGCCTTCCACCAGCAGTGACGACAGTACGAAAGGCGCTCCGGCGATGGCGATGAGGGCTTTTTCCGACGCGAGTTCGCTACGCTGCGCCCGGCTGACGGCCTCAACACGCGACCAATCAGGATCGGGCAGAGCCAGAATTCGATCCACGTCCATAGAAGAACGCAGCGGCCGCAAGGGTTCACCGCTGGGATCAATCTGGCGCCCCAGATCAAAACCTACCAGCCGCAAGGGAAACAGCACGTCAGAAGTACACAGGGCGGCGTCAACATCGAATTGCTGCACCGGTGTCAGCGCGGTGTTCACCCCAACTTCAGGAAGCAGACAATAATCCACCTGTTCGCGTCCGCTCAAATCTTGCCAGTTGTCGGGGTGCTGAAACACGGACTGCCCCAAGAACCACACCGGGGTGGAAGCGGGACGTTTTCCGCGGTAAGCCTGGCGGATAGGGGCATCTATTTTCACCGTTGCACTAGGTGAGTCTGTCGAGTTCAAAAGGTTTCCCCGGTTGCTTTCCACGGTCGATTTCCCTCTCTTTGGGGTTAAGTGTAACTCGCCGAGCCTCAACCCACGCTCAGAATCGCGAGGACGTTTCCCGAAACGGAGCTCAGCTAGACGCTCGGCGGCGTGCTGGATAAAGTGTCTGACCCGAGGTTTGCCGAGGGCAAACCAACGGGGGCCTCCTCGCGGAAGCCCCCGTTGAATGCACGATCCTCACTCCATAGGTTCGCTTCGCATCTGGGATTTCAATAGACTTTGGTGCCACAGCTGCCGCAGAATTGCCCGTCTACCGGGGCATTACAGGCGGGGCAGTTTGTCGGATGCGCGCCCTGAGCTGGCGCCCCGCCCATCTGGGCGCCCATGCCCTGCGGGGGAACTGCCATCTGAGGCTGCTGCATCGGCATCGCACCGGGCATCCCGGGCTGCATCCCCGGCTGCGCCATACCCTGCTGGGGCATACCCATGCCCCCGGCCATCATGCCGCCCGCCATAGGAGCCATACCCTGCTGGCCCATCATTCCAGGCTGGCCCATCGGCTGGCCCATGCCCGGCTGCATACCGGGCTGCATCGTCCCCATGGGTTGGCCCATCATACCCGGCTGACCCATCGGAGTCCCCATGCCACCAGCACCGGCGCGGAGCTGGGCGAGAGCCTGAATGGTTTGCTGCGCCTCCTGGAGCTTTTGCATATCGTTACCCGCCCCAAAGAACGAGCCGCGCAACCGCACTTCGGGCCAGAACCGGTTGGTGGTGCCCACCACCATGGTGATGTCCGTCACTTCGGAAGGCATCCCCGCATCGTTGATTTGATTGCCGACGGAACGGAAGTACTGAGCCATTCCCGAACCGTTGACGAACATATTGGCTGATTGAGAGTTCAGTTCGCCACCCATCGTCCCCATCATTCCCATGCCGCTGCGGCGCGAACCCGAGGAATCACGATCGTACTGATCGGGGATACCATCGCCGTCCTCATCGTCCGCGATGGAATCGTAATGAATTTCCGCATAGAAATTACCCAGTTCGTTAAAGGCAAATACTTGGGCGTTGCCCTGCTTGTAGTCGCGCCCAATCTTAAACCGGAACCAGCCGTGGGTGTCGTCAAGTTCCAGGCAACCCCCGGTCCCAATCGAGCGGGTGACTTGGAACTGGGCAGCACGTTCTTTGTTTGCCTCGCGCAACGCCAGGTGTTCGTTCACGTCCGCGACGGTGCGTTGCTTCCACCCCGAGGACAGGTCAGACAATTTCTTCTTGCAATCCCCGCACAGGAAGCCGTCTTGCAGCTTTTGCTTCGTGAGCATTCCGGCCTTTTGAGAACACAGCGCGCATTCTTTCGCATCAAATAAACCCATGATTTCCTCCTTGGTATTGACTCCCACTGCGGGGTTTCCATCCCTATGTTTACAGCGCCGCCGCCCAAAACGAACACCCAAATGGGTGAAAACCCGAACGCACCGCCCTTGTGACCGCTCACTCCCTCCTGAGAAATGCCCGTTTGGCACGAAACCAGCTGGGTTTTCACCCTTTTGGGTGTTAAATCGTCTAGATTTTTAGTGAAAGCTAGAGACGAATCAGCCGGGTAGTCAGCGAGGCGACCCGAGTGGACTGTTGAAAACACCGACATTAGGAGGAAAACATGGGCTTGATTCAGGCGGCAGCAGGCGCTATCGGCGGAACTTTAGCGGATCAGTGGGTGGACGCCATCGCCGCTCAAGACATGGGGGAAGGCATCGTCTTTACCAAGGGCGCCCAGATGCGCCAAGGCGGGCGCGGGTCTAACAAGCGCGGCTCCGAGGACATCATTACGGACGGCTCTAAGCTGCTGGTTTATGACCGTCAAGCCTTGCTGGTTACTGATTCGGGCAAGATTGTGGACTTTTCCACCGAGCCGGGCGCGTACACGTTTAATTCCGGTTCGGCGCCGTCGCTGTTTACCGGGAGCTTGGGAGATGCGCTGAAAGAGACTTGGAATCGTTTCAAGTTCGGCGGCACTCCTTCCGGGGCGCAACAGGCCTTTTACGTCAATCTGCAAGAGATTAAGGGCATTAAGTTCGGCACTCCTAACCCGGTGCAATACTTTGACAATTTCTATAACGCCGAGCTGTTCCTGCGCGCGCACGGCACCTATTCCATCCGTATCGTCGACCCGCTGAAGTTCTATGCCGAGGCGATTCCGCGTGACGCCACACACGTGCATATTGATGAGATTAAGGAACAGTACCAAAACGAGTTCCTGGAGGCTCTGCAGGTTTCCATCAACCAGATGAGCGTGGACGGAATCCGCATTTCCCAGGTCACCTCCAAGATGAGCGAGCTGTCGAAGTATATGCGCGACGCTTTGGACGCCGAGTGGCTGCAACAGCGCGGTATCGAGGTTCAGGCCGTTGGTATTGCTTCGATTTCTTACGATGAACAGTCGCGCAAGATGATTGATATGCGCAATCAGGGCGCGATGCTCCAAGATCCCACGATTCGCGAGGGATTTGTGCAAGGTTCCGTGGCGCGCGGTATCGAGAACGCCGGGTCGAATCCGGCGGGCGCGGGTATGGCCATGATGGGTGTCGGCTTGGGAATGCAGGCCGGCGGCGGTTTCATGGGGGCGGCTTCGGCTTCGAACCAGGCGCAGATGCAGGCTCAGCAGCAGGCGGCGCAGCAGGCTCAGCAGGCCGGGGCGGCGGGTGGCACCGGCGCGGCCGGCGCGACTTGGGCTTGCGATTGCGGGGCGCAAAACACCGGCAAGTTCTGTTCTAACTGCGGTAAACCACAGCCGGCGGCCCCGGCTGGGGGCGCCGGAGGCTTTTGCTCGAACTGCGGGGCAAAACTCCCCGACCCCAAACCAAAGTTCTGTGCAAATTGTGGAAACGCATTGGGTTGAGGGTGAAACCCTCAACCCAAGAAAGCGTTTCCGTAACAGCGTGAGACCGGCAAAAAAGCAATGTCCAGTGGACATTGCGCCGGTCGAACACCAAACAGAAAAGACGCATTGGGTCGGCGTACGCCGTTAGCTCAAGAAAGCGTTTCCGTAACAGCGTGAGACCGGCAAGCCGGGCCCTATCGGGCTTCTGCCCCGCCGGCCTTGTGCCAACGCAACAGGCCCTGAACACCAGCCTCCACGACCGCCAAAGTGCGATAGAACCCGTCCTGGTTCCCATACCAGGGGTCGGGCACGTCCGCGTGACCTCCGGAAGAATACTGGTCGGAATACCCTGGCGACGATTGCAGATAATCGCTGATGGAGCCGAAGGGTACGGTGCCGTCGAACTCCCGCCACAGGTGCAGTTTGTCGGCGCTGACCCCGGCGGAGGCCATCATGCGCCGCAGAATGCGGGCGTGACCTGTGGTCATAGCCAGCACAAGGTCGGCCTCGCGTAGTTCCGCGTTGGTGGCGCGATGGGCGAAGTGGCTGGCGGGCAGGGTATATCCGGCTTCGCGGAGGACTTTTGCCGCGCGCCGATCCAGACCGTGGCCGTGCTCTTCGTCCGAGGTTCCCGCTGAGGATACGCGCAGGTCAAGCCCTTCTCGCTGGGCAGTTTCGCGCAAGACGATTTCAGCCATCGGGGAGCGGCAGATATTGCCGGTACAAACGACGAGGATATTCACGGGTCGATTGTATCGAAAGCCGTGAACCCCGCGCTCTGGGGGCGGCTGGACCACCTGCGCGATGCTTGCCAGCGCATGGCAGTTTCGAGGGGGACTCATGGTGCGGCGCGGATTTTCGGAGCGGTCGCGATTTCTGATATTTCGGTTCATCTGTATAATTGAGGGGTTGCAAAACGCACGGGGTGTGGCGCAGCTTGGTAGCGTGCTTCGTTCGGGACGAAGAGGCCGCGGGTTCAAATCCCGCCACCCCGACTCCGGTCAAGGTAAGCACCTTGACCGGTTTTGTTTTGCCCGCGAAGCGGGCTAGTTGCGCGACACAGCCGCGTCGCAAGCCTACTTGCGTAAGCGCGCTGTGTCGCGCAACTTAGCCGCGGACGCAGTCCGCGGCAAAACAAAACCGGAAAGGTATTTGCCGCTTCGGCTAAGGGGCATGCAATCGCGCAGCGATTGCGAATACCCCGACGGAGGAGCGGAGCGAACCTCGACGGCTGAGTTTTCGACTAAGTGGCATGCAATCGCTTAGCGATTGCGAATACCCCGACAGGGTGTGAGTGAAGCGAATACCCCGACCAGGGCAAACGCCCACAATATAGCCAAAAAACCGGCTTAAACCCCCAACACGGGAGGGTTAATTGGCTGAACTTTGGGGTCGGTCAAATTGTGTGTCTGTTTTCCCGTGTTTTGTTTGTGTTGGCGGGGAAAGTCGGGTTGATAGTTGGTCGGTTCATGAAGCGTACTGGGTTTTGTTCCTACTCGTTTTTGAGAGGATTAGGGATATGTCTAAGAGGTATTCTCAGGAGTTTAAGGATCGGGCGGTGCGTATGCTCGTAGATTGCTTGGCTAGAGGGCTAACCCGCGGGGCTCCACTCGTTCTAGGGCGACTTATAGTAGTAATCGACAATATTCGCTAACCACGCGCATATACTGGGCGCGACTTCGAGCTATTTGGAGTCGCGCCCGTTACGTGTGCGACATCAACGGAGCTAAGCACTATATGGCCGGTACAGTCCTGCGCTAGTTCAATGGTCTAGAAAACGCGTGTATCATGTCTTGCAGGACAGGAGGACAAGTGAAGCTGTACCGCTACGCCAGCAAGCACCCCTCTTTTTCGCGAATCGTTTTGGCTCTGTTGATCGGAATCACCGGAGCGATTGCCTACCTCGTATCCCAACCTCCTTCAGGCGCAAGTCAGATTCTCGGGCAGATTCTGGTTGGAGGAGCCCTCGTCGCGCTCGCGGCCGGTTACCCAGTAGCGCTGACTGTCAGCCAAATAATCCGTGCGGCCAAAGCGGGGAGTGGTAAGGACCTGCCGGTTCTCGATGCGGGCCTGGACGTTTGGACCCTGTGTGTCATAGCGGTTTATGAGTTCGGATACCTAGGGTTCTTCAAAGAGGTTGTGCCTACTGCGGACTGGCACGTCCAGCTGGTAAACTACCAAACCCACGCGCCGATTTACACGCGGGCATGGCCACACGTGCTGTTCATCGCGCTACTGTTCGTACTCGGATTCCTAATTTTGCGGTTTAACGAAGCCAGACAGTTGCCGCCCCTCGTAGTTGTGATTGCGATTGCGGGGCTCTACTTGGGCGTTGTGTTCGGCCTGGTGTGGACTATCCAGATCACAACTTTTGAAACCCCCCTAGACGCACTGCTGATTCTTCCTTTGTTGGCTGTGCTTGCGATTGTGGTGAAAATAGTTGCAATCCAAGTGCGCGCCTACGAAGCTGATGGAGATAGACGAGGCCGCATCGACAGCTCCTCGGTATTGAGCAAACTCGACGCAATGGTGGCTGACGCGAAGCGCTGGCCGCTTCTAGGGTTCGTGGTGGCGCTCCCGCTACTTGCCGTGCTGGTCGGGATTCTAGCTTTGTTTGGGCAATCGCCGAGCATGGTGGGGAGGGCATTTACGGAGACCAGTGACTGGAACCTGTCACAGCAGGTTGCCCCGCAAAACGTGTATTTTGACGAACACTACCTTTGCACTGTGGCCGCCGGCGGACACCGAGCGGTGGTAAAACCAATCCGCATGGGCCTGCGTCATGGCCGGCCGGTGGTTGTGAATCGCCAGCTTCTTGTGGCCAATGCGTTTGAGCAGGTACTGGAAGAGCGTGTGCCCAGAACCCATCGGGTTATTCGGCGCTTATATGACACGTATGGCTTCCCGGTTGCCAAGCTGATCAGATCGCAGTGGGCGGCTGATGCTGTGTGGTTTTTGATGAAACCAGCGGAGTGGTTCTTCCTGGCCGTCCTCTATCTGAATGATCGTCATCCGGAAGATCGCATAGCCCTCCAGTACACGGCCTAACGGAGCCGTACACTTTTAACGCCCGTGTTCCGTGACCCGAGCACGGATTGAGCCAGGTTTCGGTTACTGGCTTTCTATAATCTTCCTGTTGGTTCAGCAATGCTGATCGGTTGTGAACTTCAGTAGGCAAGGGGGTCAGATACGGGTCGCATGACTGTAAAAGAGCTAATGTTTGAAGCCGCCACCCAGTTTTCTGGGAGACGGCTTCAAAGGGTGAAATGCTATTCACTAGACAGTCCAGTAGGAATCCTTACTGGCGCGCATTGCGGATACGTGAGCCGATTGCTCCCACCGCAAGGCCTACGAGTGCGATCGCAAGGTAACCCCAAATATTATCGCCACTGGTTTGAATGTTCTTTGGCGGTGCAGGAGTGTTTTCTGCAGTTAGAACGCTTTGGGTGTCGCGGCCAGAGATAATGTTGTCGATCCATTCGGCGGTGCCTGCAACTGTGGTGATTGCAGCACTAGGGGAGGGAAGGTCCGGATCCCCATTGGCAGTTCCAGCTGTAGCAAGTCCCGCAAGCTTTCCGTCGACAAAGAACGGGCCACCAGAGTCACCGCCCTGCATGCCAGCTCCAGAAACTGACTGCACATCCAAGATAGAGGTTTCGATCCTAGGCTGTATGGAGTTGTCGGCTGGGACTTCCGACATCCCCTCAGGATTAGACTCGGTTTGGCCAGTTTCTGTCATTCCAGGTTTTGACTGTGGAGCCTGTGGCGGGGCAGTCTCTGCAGACGCATCAGCGCCGGTAGGTGCCTTGGAATCGGAAGGAGTTTCGGGAGCACTCGGCGTGTCAGAACCGGAAGGTGCGCCACCTAGTAGCTCTTTGACAACCATTTTGGCCATTGGTAGCTGTCCAGATCGTGCCATTGACGAGCTGCTACTCCAACCGTAAAGAGTTCCCGTCTGCCCTGGGGTTGGAATATCGTGGGAGATTTTTGCGGGGGTTGCGTTAGTCACTTTCTCAGTCAGGTGAAGTAACCCCGCGTCAGATGTGGGCGAAAGAGCCCAGGAATCAGCGTTGTAGACCTTTCCAGCGATGCGTGCCTGGGTGCCTTCATTGTTGACTGACTCTAGACAGTGGCGGGCTGTGAGTACCCACTGGTCGGCAACGAGTGTGCCCGTGCAGTCACCAAAGCTACCGATTTTGCCCATTTTGAGCGCGGCAACGGAACTGCTTTCCGCATTTTCTGGCGCCGGATCTCCATATTCGAGTGCGAGAGCCGGAGTGGCAGTCATTAGCAGGGTGGCGCTGACAATGGCAGGGATCGAAAAATGTGATTTTTTCACGGTTAATTCCCTTTCTTAGATGGAACAATGGCCTTGATCGTGGTGGCAACGAGTTTCTCAGCAGGACCCTGTCCTACAAACTTCTTCCAAAGGCTGGCTGCGATGAGGAAAAATACGATGAAACCGATTGCTGACAAAGTGGAATGTAACACGACGTTTTGCTGCCAGTAGAAAGCGGTAAGAATGTGCAGAATGTAAATGGTTAGCGACATTGTTCCCATGGCCGCGAAAGGATAGGCCACGATTCGAGAGTGATCTCCTACAATCAGGCACAGTTGAATCACTACGGCTGCAACGGCAACGGAGAGGATAATCTCTCCGGCAACACCGGTGTGACCGGTAAAGCTGAGCCAGCTGGGAATGTCTGGGTCAAATCGGAAGTAGATGCCGATACCAGCGATGACAACGCTGATAGCGGTTACGATCCAGCTCAGTCGAGTGTTAGGGTTGCTGTTCTCATCGGGGTTGCGCTGTAGTCGGCCGCGCAGGTACACATCGAAAAGAAGCATGCCACCGATGAAGTATGCAATCCATGCCAATAGCGGATAAATCTGTGGCAGTTCGATGGGGGCGTAAACGATTGTTGCGGCGATTGTGGCGACAATAAATAGACCGAGCCTCCACCACGTTCCCAATGCGGGCATCCAGGAAACTAGGATCATTACCAGACCCATTACGATGAGGACCACTTGGATTTGTCCACCCACGGGCAGTAGTGCCAGGCCGATGAGGATGATTAAAGCGCCTCGGGCTATCAGCCGCAAGAAAGTGGTGCTGGTGTAGTTTCGTCCAATAATCATCATCGTCGCGCCGGCGATGATGGCAAATAATGATGCGGGTAGGCCAGAGAGTATTACTTTGGTACTCCAAAGTAGCGAGGCCATGTGGATAACTATCATTCCGATGATAGCGAGTGAGCGCGCTACATCAAGCCCCACGATTCGTGAAGGTTTAGACACTCAATTCCCTCCTTTACTAATAGAACTGTTCTTTGGTTAAAGATACTGACTAAAACCGACGTGTCAAAAGATGACTATCCTTAAACTCCTGAGAATACCTCTTAGACATATCCCTAATCCTCTCAAAAACGAGTAGGAACAAAACCCAGGACGCTTCAGTGTGCGGGTTTGCTTGCAGGCTGCTGAAACTCAAGCAAGAGCCACAGCTTACACGGGAGGACCCGCACCCCACCTTATGAACCCACGAGGAAAAAGATATAAAGGAAATCGACTCCTAAATTTTGTAATTTCTTGATTTTACGCGGTTTTAGCCTGCTGGCTCCTCGTAAAAGATATAAAAAGATATAAATACCTATAAAGGAACGGCAGGTGTGTGAGATGCGGCAAAATCCTTTTAAGCCTTCGGCGGGGGTGAACCCGCCGTTGCTGGTGGGACGCGAGCAAGTCTAGGCGGATTTCGAGCCAGGCCAGCTCAATGGGGCGGGCGATCCGCATCGTTTACTGCGGATTACCGGGAATCGGGGTGCCGGTAAAACCGTGCTGCTTAACGCTTTGGGTAAGCAGGCAGGGCTGTTGAAGTGGTTGGTGATTCACGAAACCCCCCACTTCGACAGAGGGCATATGCACGAACGACCAATTTCAAACCACAAAACACATCATTACCCTACCAAGAATTTCTAAAATCCCTGGTAGACCCGATTCAAGCCGAATCAGGGTGCACCAAAACGAACCGAAAACGGTCATTCATGCACGCTCGTAAGAATCCCCGGCGCGGATAAACAGAGAGATTTGGGGGGTGGCTGCCAATAATGGCAGCTACCCCCAAATCTCACCTTTTATCGGCAAAAATGACCCGGATTGAGATATCCCCCACTAAAACCGCCAACGGTACCAGCCTATTCACACTAGGTTGATTATCAACGCTTCAGTGGGCGAAAATGCGCCGCAGAACAATTTTGAACCCCCTGCAGGAAAACCCCGAT
>QWCK01000193.1_pt1 | contig 145833 bp, 128 predicted proteins | sample 1972571 | NCBI WGS metagenome assembly QWCK01 (sample SAMN09866710, study PRJNA288562) | Human gut metagenome isolate term2_stool, whole genome shotgun sequencing... | isolation source: gut | host: Homo sapiens | place: USA: California | reverse complement strand
AGGTTTTTCAGGTTTTTGAGGTTTTTCAGGTTCCTCTGGTGTTGGACATGCCGGACATACATCATCTGGATCACATTTAATGCCAATTCTTATGATTTTATCCACAGGATCTTTTATTATTTTTTCAGATCTGTCCACTTCTTGACTATTTTCAATAGTTATTATAGTCTCTTTTGTACCAGGGATGCCTTCTCTATCTACAACAACCTCTCCAGTTTTTAAGTTCTCGTCTATTATAACTTTTACTCCGAATTCAGTATTAGATTTGAACCTTACTTCTCCTTCAGTCTTAGAACCGTATTCAACTACTTTGTTTATAGGTTCTATTCTCTTTTCTTGAGTTTCTAATTTACCAGATTCTTTATTATAAAATATAGTAGTTATAACCTGACCATTAGAACCTTCTGTTATAGTTTTTAGCTCACCATCTTTTAGTTCTGTATTGTGTCGGTATATAGTATTAAATCCAGTTTCTACTTTTCTCTCTATAGGTTTGATTCCTATTCTTACAACTCTATCCTCTTTATCAGAAACCTTTTCTACTTTTTCGGTAGTTGTACCTTCTCCATCTACAATTGTAGTTGTAATTGTAACTTGTTCTTTACCTAATTTGCCTTCTTTTTCCACTACGGAAGTTCCACTATCTAATGTATCATCGTAGATATAGTTAGTATCGAATGGAATATCCCTTTCAATGGTTTTAGTTGCTTCACCAGTATTTTTACCAGTTCCAACCAAAATAATTTCTTTTACTGGATCTTTAGTAACTTTTTCTTCAATAATATTCTTTTCACCGTCTAAATCCCCATTTTTAAAGTTTTGGGAGTATTTATGATATTTCTCACCAGGAACACCAACTTGTAATACTTTCTTTTCACCTTTCTTGAGAGTATCATCTTCTCTTACTTCTACATCAAACGGGATTTTTTCTGTATAATCGTAAGTGTAGGTTCCTGTGTAGTCTTTAGTACCGACGATAATTTTTTGAACTGCATCTGTTACAACTGTCTTTTCTTTAGTTTCAATTTTTCCAGTTTTAGGGTTGTATTCATTAACTATTTCAGTTTTAACATTTCCTTTAGTTAATTCTCCAGTTTTTACTATTCCCTTATCTAGGGTATTATCGTAAACATATTCTACTGTAACGTTAGTATTATTATCTATATCTTTATTATTTTTAGCAGGTTTAGTTCCTACCTTAATAATTTGATTTATTGGTTTTTTATTAGATATTTCTTTACTTTTCATGTCCCCAATAGCTTCACCATTTTTGATCTTTTGACTATATTCGGTAACCACTTCACCTGGAATACCATTTTGTATAATCTCATGTGTACCTGATGGTGTATTAGGGTCTTCAACAATTTCTACATTGAAAGCTTTTTCTTCTGTAACTTGATGGCTTACACTTCCAGTAAAATCTCCACTACCAACTTCAATAATAGCATCAACTTCTTTTACAATATCTTCTTTTTTATCAACTATTTTAGAATTTTTAATTGTCCAAGTAGTAGTTTTTGTTCCTTCAGTTCCTTTTTGTTCTACTCCGTCTACCTTTTTGTATTGCCATTCTCCTTTTTTGAGGTTAGGATTTACTACAACAGTTGTTTTAAATGGAATTTTTTCAGTATGGGTATGAACTCCTTCTGTCATTGTTCCAACTTTGACAATCTTATTTACTGGAGATTCTATTTGTTCATAATCTCCCATATCGGTATTTGTTACCTCACCATTTACGATTGTTAAAGTAATGTTTCTTTTCTTTTTACCCAACTTACCATCTTGAGTTACTTTTTCTTCACCAGCTTTTAGGGTATTATCAAATTCAATTTTTGTTTCATACTCAACTGTATCAAAATCTTCTATGGTTTTTGTACCATTAAGATCTCCTTTACCAACCTTAATAATAGCGTCTACTGGATCTTTAGTTTGCTCTGTATACGGTTTCCCCACAACTTTTGAATTTACTATATTCAACTTTGTAGTCTTTTCTCCAGGCACGCCTTCTACTTCAATTTTATATGTTCCCTTTTTCATATTAGGGTCTTCCACAACTTTATATTTAAATGGAATTTTTTCTTTGTATTCATGCACTCCATCTGTCATAGACCCTACTGCTATTATTCTCTTTGTAGGTTCTTTATCTGTTTCCCATTCACCAATTACTTGGTCTAGAAGTTTTTCATTTTGGTATTCTTGGGTAATTGTTCTTTTTTTACTACCTTCCTTACCTTCCTGAATAACTTTCTTTTCTCCCGCCTTCAATGTATTATCAAATTTGACCTCTGTATCATATGGTAATACTTCATATTCTGTATATTCAAATTTACCATCATACTTAGGTCTTGCTACAAATTCAGCTTTAACTATTTCTTGTTTTTCTATACCATATTCGTCTTTATAGTTAACCTTCACGTCAATGGTTAATATTTCACCACCATCTATTTTTACACCTTTTGGTACTGTAGCTGATATTTGTCCAGTTTTAGGGTTTATTTCTATATTAGTCCATCTATTTCCGGCATTATCAATGTATGCGTCGTCTGCTAACTCATATGATAATGGTTGATTTTTCTTCATATTCTCTTCACTATCAGATATATTAATATCACTAACTAATTTATCTCCTTGATATCCAACTTTTGTTTTATAGCTCGGTACGTTATTAGCTGAGCCTTGAACTACAAAATGGAACCAATGAACATCCTTTGAACCATTTGTATAAGTGTATTCAATAGGTATAGCCATAAATTCGCCAGGTTTAGCTGTTTTTGGAGGAGTTATAGTGAATTTAGTAATATCATCATCTTTAATGACCCACTTATCAGCGTCTTTTTTATCTTTATTATATTGTTCAATAAATCTCTTATCTAATTTGCCATAAAGAACAGCCTTTTCCTCATCATCTTTAATATCTAAATCAGATTTTTGATTTTTATTATCTTTCTTGTCTTCTGGCAGATATACCTTAGCAGTAAAGTCTTGTCCAGGTAATATTGGGATAGACGTATGCGCTGTTGTGTCCTTTTTGTCACTTCCTATAAAGTTTTGGTCATAGTATCTAGTATCATCTAATTGTAGTTTAAATGAACCTATTAAATTGTAATGATCATACCTATCAATACCTTGAAGATCTATTTCTACCTCTTTACCCTTATGGTTTATGAATTTAGAACCCGCACCCGTTTCAGTATAAGTTCCTGTATCACCAGCTTCATCTGGACTTTCTGCTATTTTTTAAATTCATTTTTAGTCCTAGGTCTTGCAAAAAACTTAACGTCTAAATTTTGAAGCCCCTTATATTCAGGAGTATTAAAGATAGAATCTTTATTTTCGCTACCATCTTTATTAATCACACCGTCTGGCATTTTAATATAAACATAGCCATCATCATCAATATAAGCATCAGCCTCTTTTACGACTTCGCCCGTTACTGGATTATAAACTTGTCCTACTATTCTTTCTTTAGCATTTTCATCAAGATTATTGATTTTTATATCTGTTTTAATTAATTGACCTTTAACATATTCTTTTTTGTCATAAGTTCCACTTAATTTTAATTCTTCAAGCTTGTCGTTTTCATTTGGCCATGGATTGACCTCATAACCTAATGCAAAGTTACCTTTAAAAAACTTAACTCCTGGGTTATCTTGAGTGTAATTGTCTTTCATACCGAAAGATGTGGAGAAGTTATCCTTGTTATTTATATGCTTTAAGGTTTCTTCGCTAACCACATAGTTCAAATTTCTTTGTGTTTTAGAAGCATTTATTTTAGTATTTTCATCCGGCTTGTAGGTTACCTCAGGAGATTCAGAAGTTAACTTATCTTTCTGATCCATCATTGGCTTATCTCCTGGATTAACAGGTAGACGACCAGAATCTGTAACATAAATATTAGTATAAGTTCTTTGACCTTTCTCTTTATTAATAGAAATCATATAACCATATTCCGTTTTACTCGGAGAAGTTGGACTTGGATTCAAAGTATTAAATTTAAAACCGTCTTTTTCTACTCCCCCATCTGTATTAAAGTTTTCAATAGTGGTAGAACCTGGTTGTAAATCTGTTGTCTTATAACGTTCTTTATCACTATAATCTTTTATTTTCTTTTCGTCTGTATCATAATTTTTAATGCCATCGTATAGGGTAACAGGAGTTTTAGTTTCTTCTTTTATACCATATCTTAAAACAATTCTGTCTTTTTGTTCTTTTTTAACTATAGTTTCTTTTAGTTCTTTTTTAATTACATTTGAATATTTATCATATGTAGTATCATAAACTTTTTCAACTAAGCCATCAGAACCTTCTTGAATAACCTTTCCATTTTCATTAGAATCTGTAGTAGGTCTTTCAATAACATCATAAGTAGAAGACTCAGTCTCACGTCTTTCTCTAATTTCTTCTGCCTTAGTCCCTACTTTTTTTATACCTACTAATGGATGTTGTACTCTTTTAGCTACTTCTTCTCCATTTTGAATAAGCGTTTTGATATAACCATCTTTAGAATATCTTTCCCATCTAAACGAACCCTCCCAAATTGTTGGATCTTCTATTATTTCAACTTTATTAGATCTAAGGCTATCCTTTTTTATTTTAGCATATTCTCTATTGCGATTAAAACGTATTTCATCTTCTAAATCGTAATTCTTTCTTTCGATTTTCATTTTTTCTATACCTAAGTCATCATAAAACTTTTTATCTAAGGCATAGTATTTATCACTATAGTTATCAAAAAATTCATTTAATCTCGAACGTAAATTAGTATTTTCAACATATCTATCTAATTCTTGTGAACCGCCATAAGAAGGTTTTTTGTAAACAAATGCAAAATCCCCCATATCAACTTCATCCCCATCATAGAAAAAAGTATTACTACTAAACCAATAATACTCATTTCGATTTGGATACTTCTTTTCTAAAGACAATCCTTCTGGATCTTTATAATAATAATGATCCCAATCTATATTTTTGGATTTCTCGTAAGAAACATCTTTTCTTCCATAAACAGCACCCTCCGCAAAAATCATTCCATAATTATCATATTTTTCTAGCTCTACTAAATCATCTTTAAAAGTTTTTTCAAAATTATTAATTAACTCTTTTTTTCTTTTTTGTAAATTTTGCTTAATAGAGCCATTTATCTCTTTAATTTTCTTTTCATTTGCACTAATTTCAGCCTTATATTCAGTTTCTTTTTCAGCACGAGTTTTCTCATTAAACTCATCAACAGTAACTTTTTTATCTAAATCTTCTTTAGATGCTATATCTTTATTACCACTAATAGATACTGAACCGTCCTCTTTGCCTATAAAGTTGCCTTCTGAATCTAAAACTGTATTGTCTATATCGTCAACACTATCTTTATTATATGGAGTTTTTGTCTCATCAGTTACAATTTTTTCAACTTTATTATTTTGTGAAGCTTTTACTGGACTAGATATGTTGTTAGATGATATTTCAAGATCCCTATTACCAAGATTACCAGGTCCATCCATACTGTAGTGACTATTTGTAACCATATTTCGATTGCCTAACTTTGGTGCAGGGTTAGGTTTTATAGATTGACTATTTTCAATAACTTTAGTATTATTTACATTATCTTTGTTCACCACTTCATTATCAGTAGAATTACTAACTACTGTATTTGTCTTATGTCTTTGAATATCTTCTTGGATATATCGAAGTTCAGAATCTGCACTAGTTCCTTCTATTACTTGAGCATTAACTACAGTAGGGTTAGACATGATTGCGTATCCTAAGAAACATGACACTAATCCTACAGATAATTTTCTCATTCCATATTTTGGAGACCTTTCTGAAACTTCTTTTTGCATTTTTTTAATTATTTCTATCAACTTTATTCCTCCACTACTCCCAACCAAAATTTACATTTGGCACTAAGTTTTCATATGTTTTATATTCTTCTATTTTTTCATCAGAATCTGTTAATTCTATTTCTTCATTTTTTGTTAATGATTCTGCAATTTTATCTATCTCTTCTTTTATATTATCGATGTTTTCTGTATTTATAACATCTTCTTCTTCGGTTTCTTTATTAATAGAAGTATTTACATCTAATTTATCTTCATTTTCTAAATTATTGTTGGATTTATTTGTTTTGACTTTATCCCAACTTAAATCATCTAAACTTTTTACTTTCTTAACTTGAACCATCTCATTATTCTTATCATCATCGGAATCAGTTAATATTAATGGTTTATAATTATGGAAGTCAAATAATATACCTGACTTAGACTTATAATATTTGCCTTTTTCCAGGTATAATAATGGCCTAATCCCCATTCTTTCTAATTTTAACCACCTATCATGGTTTATTATTCCAGTACCTATAAATGTAGCATTACCATCTTCCCAAGACTTTAAAACATCCACTTTTAAGGTGTATTTTCCATCTAAAGAATTGAATAACTCAGAATTTTCTACTTCTCCAAGTTCTAAGGTATCTTTTATTTTATCCATAATTTCAGTGGTTCTAAATGTTGCTAATAATAATGGATAGGATATGGTATGCTCCATATCCTTTCCACCTTCTACTTGATTCATTCCAGGGGTTTTGGTATAAGATTCTCCCAACTTTACCCCAGTCTGATACTCTCTATATGTCTTACCACCTAAAATATCTGTTATTTCCGATTCGTACGGCTCTAAGTTTTGAATTATATCTTTATCTTGCATATTTTTACCCCCGAATCTATATTTTAAAATTAATTGTCCAATTTAATATCTAGTATTAAATCTTTTCCATCTATACCTAACTTTAATTTAGTTAGATGCTTTTGCATAATTTTAATCTCTTCTTCTGTCACTCTAGGTATAAAGTTTTTGTTTACCAATCTTACCCTTTGTTTCATGGCAGTCTTCAGAAGATTTGTAACTGCTATCTTTAATTCAGTCATAAAATCATGGTATGATGGTCTTCTTTCTAAATATTTTGTATCCATTTTCTTATAAAATACAATACAGTCACCATTTCCAAGTTGTTCTACCTCTAAATCATACTCATTTAGTTTGGAAATTACTTTTTCTGAAGGAACAAAGTTAAATCTTAGTCCTAATTCTATTTCCCAAGAATTTTTAAGCATGTTGTCCATTGCTTGTCTAATTTTTACAAAATCAATAGTATCTTGAGAAGCCATACTTGTAGTTTGATTTATACTATCTAAGTCAGAAATAATATTTTCTTCCAACATGTCTGTATCAATATTATTATTAATTTCTTCCAAATCTAATGATATTAACTTGTCTAATTCTACAGACATAACTTCATTTTCATCATCTAAACCGGTGATAGGTTCAAGTATATCTTCTTTCTCGTAGGATAATGTTGGAGCTTTCACAGATTCTCCAATTTGATCTTGAGAATCATAATCTTGAATTAGTAAATTGTCCTTTTTTAAGAATTCTGCAAAAGTTGTTAGTTTATCTCTGTATTCTTCTGGTATATCTCTTTTTTCTTTTAAAAGATCTGTTAATGTATCTAATGCATCTTTAACTTTAACAGATTTACCACCATCAGAGTTTAACTTACTCATAATTTCACTAATTATTTCTTCTTTAAATGCACTTTTGTCTAACTCTTCTGCATTTTCTGTTTTATTTTCGGTTACCTCTTCTTCTAAATCTTGACCATTATCGTCTTCTTCTATTAATTCATTATTTTCTACATTAACTATTGCTGTTTCTTTATTAGTTCTGGTGTCTTCTATGATGACAGTCTCTTCTACATCAGATTTTGTTCGGATATCTTCAACCAAAGTATCCTTTCTATCATCTAAGTCTTCTTTATCTATATCATCATAATCTGAAACAGAATTTAATATGTCATCTACTGAATCATAATCGTTTTCATCATCTTTAGTAGTAGTTGAAACAAGTTTTGAAAGGTCTGGTAATTCTCCCATTTCATCATCAACTTCTAAAAATATTTTAGATAATATATTTTGAACTTTTTCTTCACTGGACCCAGTCATATTACTTGGATTTAGTTTATTTATTTTATGTTCATCATCTAAACCTACTTCAGAAACATCTATAGGCTTGTTATCTTCATTTTCATTGTTAATTAATAACTCGTCTATAGTTACATCAGTGTGAGCAGGTTCATTGTCTTCTACTTCTTTAATAGGTTCAGTAAATTTATCTTCTTTCACTGGAGTATCATCTATCAATAAATCATCTATGCTAATTTCATCCTTTTTAACCCTTCTTTTACCCAGATCTTTATCTTTTTTAGGTTGTTCTGGTGGAGTTTCCATTTTTACTGGATTGGTGTTGATGATAGCTGATTCTATTTCATCTTTATTATCCATTCTCTCTAATTCTCTTTGTTTTTCATAATTTTCCATTAATTCTTCTTCAGTTATTGAATCTAAATCTAATTCTTTCTCTTCTACAAAGGAGTCTGGCATGATTTTACCACCTACATCCTTAAAATTAGCTGTATCTTCATCAAAATCAAAATCATCTAAGTTTATATCTATTCCTTCAAATTTATCCATTATATTACTCCCCTTTTTTATGTAATCTATCATACTAGCATCTATTTCCTTTATATGAGGTTGTGATTCTTCTACATCTATATTTCCAAACCTATCGGCAAAACTATTTTTGGGACTACTATCCTCTTTTTTATCTATTTTAATTTCAGTTTTTGAAACTTTAGATTCTTTTTGATCCTCTTCATCTTCCCACTGAAATTCTAAAGTAGTTTCTTCTGTTTTAGGAGTTTCTTTATCAGATTCTTCCACTTCAACAGAATCTTTCTCTAAATCTTCTTCAGGTTCTTCGGAATTTGTAAAGCTATTATCACTTTTATCATTCTCTACAGGATGATTTAATTCCTCTTCCTTATTGTAACTTATGTCCTTATTTTCTTTCCTATCTGTGTCAGAGTCACCGGGTCCTCCAGAATCTGATTTAATATTTCCCCGAGTAGTGCTAGATTGTGTAGATTTAATTTCTTTTTCCCTAGAAACTTGGATTGGATCTTTATGATCAAAGATATTGTTTTTTATATTCTCACGAACCATTTTGTGTCTTCTAGATATTTGTTGTTTATAATCATTTATCATTTTTTTATGCTCTTCATTTTGCAATTGCTCTTGTTTTTCCAATATCTCATCAACTCCAGTCCTTGTATTTAATATATTTCTATCTATTTCTATTTTTCTATTTTTATTTGGTCTATAATTTATATCATTATTGGATAATAATTCCTCTAAATTTATTTTCGGAGTAATATTGTCAACAACTATATCTTTATCTTCAAGATTTGGTCTCAATTCCGTATTTCTGTTTTGTAATGGTTGATATTTTATCTTTTCTTCAACCTTTATTTCCTGTTTAGGCTGTATATTATCTAAAACTACTTCCTTTATATTTGAATTATACTCAGGAATTTGTCTATGCTTATCATTTACATATTGTATATCACTATCATCTAAATATGAAACATCATCATTAGAAATATCGACTACTAATTTATCTAATGTAGTATTCTGTAATACTTCAGGTACCATTAAACTTCTAGATGTTGGTTTACGAATAACTAATTGCTCGTTTTTAGACGATTTAGATAAGTCTTTTGATTTAGTTATGCTTTCAATGAAAGTGGTAGGGTTCAAGCCACTTTTTGAGTAAATAGCTTCCCTACCACTTAATGTTACATACTTAATTACCTCTTCTACTGTAAGGAAGTCCTTACCTTGGGTAATTTCTTCTAAAAACGAGTCCCTTAAGAAGTTTTTTTCAATCTCTATTACTCTATTTTTATCAACTTTATATTCTTCTTCTTGTTTTCTAGCTTGAACTATTACTCTGGTAGGTTCGTCAAGAATTATATTGCTGAATTTAATTCTTTTTTCTGAAATAGAATTTAAATCTCTATATGGTAGTGTGGGTTTAATCCACATTTCCTCTTTTTTAATATTTTTAGAATTAGTAATGTTATCTATATCTGTATTTGAATGAAATGAATATTCATTAAAATCAAAAAATAAATTTGGATTCCCAGAGTATCGTAAAGGTTGATCTTTTTCTGGATTAGATTTTGTTATTTTTTCCAAGATAGCTTTTTGTCTATCTAAAAAAGACCTTATTTCTAAACTCCTATTAAATAATTTATTTATTTCAGTTATTCTTGAATCTGGGTTAATAGGAGTTAAGTTTAGATAACTCAAATCTTTCATTACAGACTTTACTATAGAGTCAATTACTGTATCTTCTGCCTTTGGTATGCTGCCTTTTTGTATTGCATCTCTATACCCTTCAAAGGATTTATATTTGAAATCCCAATATGATCCACTATATAGTATTTTAGTCATTTTATCTATAGTAGCAGTATTTACTATCTTTTCTTTTAAAAGATTGTTTATCTCATCTAACCATTTTTGTCCTTCAGTTTTTTCTGCAGGCTTTAATATTCCCATCTTCAAGTAAATCTGATAGATATCTTCAGATTCGTCCTTAAAATCTTCATTAGTCTCAATAGAAGTGATATCATTTTCTTGAAATGCTTTTTCTTCATCAAGAATCTTTATTTCTCTTCTCAATTGCTTAGTTCTTTGTTTTTTTAACTGTTTAATATATTCCTTATTTTGATCTATGGATGTAGAACTTAATTTAGCCATATAATCACCTCACACAATTATTTAATCTTTATTTATTGCCATCCATTATAGTCATTGTAGTTATTTTGATCATTATAGGCATCTCTATATTCAGGACTTACATATCCTTGTTGTGAATTTATATCAGAGTCCCATTGTGCATTATAACCTTGATTATACATATATTTAATTTTATTTAAAGTAGAATCTATTTCATATCTGCCAGCAATATCCTTACCAGTTGCTTTCATTCCAATTACAGAAATTACTGGTAATACAACAATTGGTATTACTATTGACAATAAATTTATTATTGGCAAAGATGTAATTGCACCAAGTGGTTTTATTATAACAGAAAGTAAGAAACAAACGAACCATAGAAGTGTAGTAACCTTTGGTAGTATAGTATATATTTTCACTCCTGATAAATAAGTTCTATTCTTACATCCATCTATTATTCCACCTATAGCAAGGGATCTTACATTTAGCAATCCAATATATGCTATTAAAGCAATTAACATTGCAAAAGCAACCTCATCTGTATAATATTCTAATCCTTCGGATATTACAACTCTAATTAAATTTAATGTAGCTAAATTAGATATAATAGTAAAGACAACTGGTAGCAATCCATATATTCCTGAGGATTCAAACTCTGCACCTAACTCTCTTTGAAATTTTGAGTAGTAATCTCTTAATTTTATATCACCAATTATAGGTAACATGAAAAATATATAATTATCTGTTTCCATCATTATTATCTTCATCCATTCAAGTGAAAATGCAAAGAATACCTTATTTAAAATCAAAATTGTAGATATTAATAAAAATATTGGTATTAAGTTTGATATTACAATGTTGGTAGTATTTTTTATAGGGTTTATAATGAGCAACTTTATTAAAATTGCCATTATTGCAACTATTACAATGCTAAATATAACTGTTAATACCGCTCTTTTCTTTGCAGACAGTCCTTGCATGAATTGATCAAGTTTATTGATCATATTGTTCACACTCCTTTATTATAAGTCTGGGATACCTTGTAAAGTACCCCAGATTTATATTTTTCTTTACTTTATCTTTAATTTAAATCTTGTAGTTTTGAATAAATCATCATTTTTATATCTATCCTCTAAAACTCTTCCTTTTTCCATATATTCTATAATCGGTCTAGGTAAAGTATCATATATTTCAGGATTATACTTTTCGATAGTCAATATAGTATAAAAATAATCTAAATCAGCACTATCTTCTGGTGATAGAGTTTTTTCTTCTAATTCATATTCCTTTATCAAGTTATATCTTGAAAATTCTCCGCCACCTGAACCATCGGCTTTTGGTTCTTGAATTAGTAATTCCATATCAACTAAATCTCTATTTACATCTTTCAGCATCTTTTTATTTTGACTATTTAAATATGCTTTGTATAATGCATTTGCTCTTCGTCTATCTGCTGATGGTGTAAATGAATACATTTCACTTGCAGATAACTTCTTCATTCCTGATTTAATTTCATCAATTCTATTATTCATTTGTTTTGTATAATATATTGATAAATTAAATCCAAGAATATCGGATAAAGCAGCTATATACTTACCCATAAGAGTTATTTCAGATATTTCTAGATATTCCTTATCTACTTCACTATATTTGTATTCTTGTAGATTAGATTTTACTTCTTCATCTACAAATCCAGAACTTTGATAGTAAAGAGTCTTTTTTAAATCTGTAATAATATAGTTTATATCTATATTAGAAGGACAAATACATTTTAATTTGTATTCAACATCTTCTAACAATTTTTGAATATTAAATCCTAATATTTCTTTATCTTCAGCAAAAGTTTCTGATAGATCTTCTTTTTGATCCATTAATGTAGTTTCAAATAGGTTTTGTACTATGTTGTAGAATCTATTTGGTTTTTCTTTCTTGTAAACCTTAAATACTCTATCAGAGAATAAGTTTGTTAAGAAAGCCTCGTCTCTAATTATAGTAAATGGCTTAGATTCGTTAACACCTTTGTAGATATCTTTTATATTGTAATAATTATGTAAATTATTACCATCTACACCTACCCAAATTTCATTTTCTAATCTGCCAGGTTCTTTAGTGTTTATTGATATTTTATTAAGTAATACACCTGGCTTATACTCAATTATATAATCCTCTGTTAAATTACTTAATATTGAATCTGCAACGCCAACTACTGAATTTAACTCTTCTGAAAATAGAATTATTTTATTCAAATCTTTTATAAATTCGCTGTCTTTATATTTTTCAAAATCTATATTCTCAATATTTGGATATTTTTCTTTTAAATATCCATCATTTAAACTGTCTGTTAAACATGTAGTATCTGCTAAACCCAATCCAAGTCTGTGTCTGTTTATATTTATTAATATAAATTCTTTTTTTAGTCCAGTAGAATCTACATTATCATTCACCTCTACACTATGATTATTTCTTAAAAATATATGTGCATCTTTTATATTTGACATTTCTGATTCCTTTATAGAATCTATATACTTTTCAGCAAGTGTATCGGTGAAAGAATCTTCATCTTCAATTCCATTATGGTTAAAAATGGAAGTTATGATATATTTTACTATTTGTTTATGAGAATCTCTGAAATTTTCATCATTAACCATAAATTTCTCACCGCTTTCAACTGTATTATTATCTTGATTAGTATTATTACCATCTATGATTTGTAATACATTGTTGAAATTAATTTTTTCGTCAAAAGTTTTCAGTAATCTTTGTGCTTTTTCGAACGTGCGGTTTAATACTGATGACTTATATCTATTTTTCTTTATATAAGATTTCTTCACACCGACTGTTGGAGGTATAACATATAATGCATCTAACGTGATATGCTTCTTATTATTTTCATCTAATATAGCAGCTTTTATAGACTCTAAACCCAAATCTGAAAGACCTAATTTGTCTATTAAGCCATTTTTATCTTGGAAAAATGATAATAGGTCTCTGAAATCTGGTTCTTTAAATTCATCAATCTTATTTCTATTAACATAGTATTTCATTATAGATAAACTTTTTAAAATATATTCTAATACAATTCTAGGTTGATACATTTTGAATATATCGTCTGAATTTAATAAGTTCCCTGTTTGTTCTTGATGTTTATCTACATATTCATATACAATGTTTAACAGTATATTCCTACAATAAGTATTAGTTTGATTAAATGATTGTGTAGTAACTCTTAATAAATCAAATTTCTTTTTAATTCTATTAGTAGTTATATAATCCTTTAAATAATTTTCTATTTCTTGGTTAGTATATGTTTTATAGATTGCTCCTATTTCTAATTCTTCTTTTTCAAATAATTCATTGTGATATTCACTATTCAATTCTACGCTCTTATACCACTCTAACTGTGAAGTTGTTACATTATTTTCCATAAGATTTTTAACTGATTGATTAATAAAATCTGTATAATAATATAATTTACTAAATAACACCAATGATTCATTTCTTAGTAGGAAGAAAGGCTTCAATACATATTCTTTTACTTCTATCTCTTTTTTATCACATACTTGTTTATATAGATTCCTTAATGAAGAGTTTCTAATTGAATATAAGCACATATTTGCATCTTTATTTTTTCTTGAGTATGTTATTACCATCTCTTTCGGAAATTTGTCATCTATTTCCTTTGTTGTAAGTGAATCATCCAAAACTAAGGCTCTTTTTATAGATATTTTGTAATATTTTCTTCTTTCGTTATCATAGTTAAGATTTGAATTTACAATTTCAGTAATTTTATTAGTTAAATAAATAACTTTTGCTGTTTTAAGACGTTTTTCTACAGAAGGTTCCAATGAAGGTTTATTATATTGTCCAAACTCAAATGCCATTTCTTTCTCACCTTTAGAATCCTTTATAGTAAGTGAGATTTCTTGATTGATTATGTCGAGTAGGCTTAAGATTTTATATATAGAATCCTCTGATAAGTTTTCATCTAGTCCAATTCTATCAGTGGTAATCAATTCATTCATTAATTCATCTACCCTAGCCTTTACAGAGTCATTTATATCTATTAAATTGTAAATTTGGTTAGGTGTTATTGAGTCTTGGCTTTGAATCCATCTATAATACACATTAACCTTATCTAGATCCTTCCCACTATAGGATACCGTATTTAATGAATCTATAAACTGTTTTTCCAACTCAATATTAGAATTATATCTTCTCTTCATCAACTCAGTTCTTAATATAGCTTCAGAAGTCCTCATCATATCATACGCCTTGGCATTTTCTTGAACAAAATCATATAATTCTCTAATTTCCTTATCATTTGAAATTATATTTTCAGAATCTGCTTCACCTAATACGCCTATTTCATCAGAATCATTAGTAATTACATCTACTACCCCATCTCCAAGATCTAATTCTGATAATTCATCTAGTCCTTCAAGGTTATCTAAATCTAATGAACTGTCTATAGTTTCTAAATTATCAAAATCACCCCAATTCTCTTCTGGAGTTAATTCAGGTGTATCAACATTTTCTAAAGTTTCAGTTTCCTTATTTTCATTATCATTGGAGCTTATGAGTTCTCCAATTTCACTTAATATGTTCATATCGTTTTCTGGCATAGTCTACCTCCTTAAATATCCCATTCAAACCCTTTTATGTCAATAGATTGATTTGGATTTTCCTCAATAATAGTTTCTTCTTGGGCTACCTCTTCATTATCCTCAACCCCAAATAATTCTTTCATTTTATCCAAGAATTCATCTGAAGTCATCACCGGAATATTTGACTTTTTAGCCTTTCGGTACTTTCTATTGGATCTCATATCAGTATCCATAATCAGCACATTAGTTTTATTTTCACTAAATCCAACTACTTGTATATTGGCTCCAACCTTATCAGAAACATATTTTGCAAACTTATCTCGTGGTGAGAATAAGTTACCATCATCGTCTTTTACATTTAGAACACTTCCAGTTAAAGTAATATAGAATGTTTCTCCATATGATTTGTTAAATTTAAACCATTCAGAAACCTCTATTATCCAATCTTTATTTTCATTCAATGTCTCTATTATATCTTGAACAGTATCTGTATATTCGCTTATTTCTAAAACATCCGATAGATAAGTTTCTAGTTGTGAATCATTTTCAAATTTATCAAAAAATTCTTGTATTGTCGAAAAAGATGAAAATATAACTTTACTTCTTGTCTTTCCTAGAATTGGCAAGAATAATATACATATAAATTCGTATAAATCTATCCCCTCAGTCTTTATTCTATTAATTTCATCCATTAACTTTCTCATAGCTGTATAATATTGGCTAGGTATATTAATATCCTCAAAATCAACATTAAATATTTCTACTGGCCTAGTTATATCCAAATAATTCACTATTTCTTCAGATAATTGATCCCCTATACCAACTTTTATATTTAATATGTCTAACATTTCTTTAAATTTTTGGGAACTATGAACTATACAAGCATTATTTGAGCAGTATAGTCTTGTTAAAGAAGAATTTACAAGTAGGTCAGAGCCACATTCACATTCACAAGGAGTAGTATATGGCAACTTTCCTTCATATACCAATTCTTTTACACTTTTATCTCTTTTCATTTTTATAATACCTCCAACATATAAAGCATACTTTTAATCAAGTATGCTTTATTACAACAACATTCAATTTATTATTTATATTTAGGGATTAGTCTGTCTGTACCAGTTCTATCAGGTTCAGCAGGTGTTATTTGTTTTTTATTTTCTGGTTTATCTTGTCCTGCCTCTTTAACTATTATCTTTTCTTTTTTATTCTTTTTACTTCCATCAGTTGTTTTATTCTCATTCTCTAAATTCTCTAACTCTTCTCGTCTTTGTCTCTCAACTTTTTCTCTTATCAACCTATCTTTATACTCTTGGTCACCTTTATCAGTAAGTTCTTGTAGTCGTTTCTGTTTTTCTGATTCTACCTTTTCTTTTTGTCTTTCTTCTTCATATTGCGCATTTAATCTTGCCAATTCATCTTCGGTACTTCTATTTAAAGCTTCTTGTCTTGCTTTTTCAGTTTCTTCTGGATCTAAACCACCTTCTCCGGCTGGTTTAACTATAATTTCATCTTGGGCAAACTGTTGAAGCTGTGAACCCCCACCTACTCCAGATTGTGATTGTTGTAGAGTATAAGTTGAAGAATTTCCTGCCTGTTGTGGTACATATTCACCACCACTGACATTAGATTGTTGAGGAGTATAATTATTGTCTAATCTAGTTTCTTTATTATCATTATTTAATCTTTCAGTTAAATCATCTATATTATTTAATCCTGGTTTTATATCACTTTTCTTTTTAAACCAACCACTCATCATTCCTTGACCCATCAATTCTTTTATTCTGTTATATTCTATTTTTGTGAGTCCTAAACCTTTTAATTCATCTTCTTTTATATACTTATCCTCATCACTTTCTGTTTTCTCACTACCAGTATATACTGAAAGTGGGTCCACATTTGTGACCTCTCCTTTGGAGTTCTTAGTATAAATAACATTCATATATCCACTATCTTCTAATTTATCTATCTTATATCGTTTCATTTCTTCTTTTCCGAATGGCATTGTAGATATATTGTCTTCTAAATAAATATATAGTAACTCATCATTTTTATCATATCTGTAGGGTAAGACTTCTGTAGTATCTGTGCTTGGTAATATTTTTAGCTCTGTTTTTCTTTTACCTGTAAGTCTATCTACCCATGGAGATAAGTCTGAAGAGTCATTAGTGCCAGTTATATCTTCATTGGGCCTAAGATTATCATGAAGGAAGAAACTTATTACGTAAAATGTAAATACTAATATAATTCCAACTCCAATTAATATCATTACTATTGATAATAATCCTGATAATACTCCACCTTCACTAGATAATTTCTGCCCAATATTTTGATTCGGAGCCTGAGTCTGCTGTCCTTCTGCGTTAGGATTTTGCGCTACTTGTCCTTGTTGAGGTTCCATTCCAGTATTTATTCCTAACAACCTAGATATACTTCCATTTCTATCTATTATACTAAAAAGTTTAGTGGCTATTAAAGCCCCCACTATTCCCTTAGCTATTCCAAATTTTGATTCTTTTACAGGTTCATTATTAAAATCTCCATATCCACCATCAAAAGAATCATCTAAATCATCATTAGAAAATCTACTTTCAAAACTATTTGAAGAGGGGTCGCCTTCAAATGTATCATCTAATCCACCATCTCCAAAATTAGAGTTAAGTTGTTCTTCAGCTTCTTGGCTATTATTACCACCCATAAAACTGTCTTGAAAATCTTTATTCATATTACTACACCTCCTTATTAATTTAAAATATTTTCCCCAACTTTTTGACTTATTCTTTACTTCTGATAGTTGGTTCTTTGAAAAATTTAATATTTATGTAATTCAACTTAGCCTCGTATTATTTATTATATTTTAATTACAAAGGCTAAGTTGTTTTATTTTATAATATTATATTAGATATAGTCTCAATAACTAAATCTTTTATATAAAATTCTGTATCAAATACCTCTTCATTATTTTGTAGGTATAACTTATAGTAGAATTCATTTGTCTTTTCTTTAGATATTGTACCTTTAGAGTTTAACTTAATTAATGTATTCTTAACTAAATCATATAATTGAATATCTTTAGTAGAATTATTAATAATAACATCTAAATGTATTGTAATAATATTATTATCAACATCTTTATTAATTAACTCTAATACATTTACCCCATCAATACTTCTATCTACAGTTTTAGTTTTCAAATTAAATTTAGATTCATCTATTTCTCCCACTAAAATACCTGAAATTATATCTTTTGCATTAAATGGGAGTCCTCTAATTTGTATTCCCGTGGGTTTTGTGACGTCTGCTATTTTAATTACTAATTCTTTAGTATTTAAATGTTTATTATCTGTTTTAAACATTGTAAGATATTTTACTAATGTCATAGATATAGTTTTAGTTAATCCAGTGATATCTAACTGTACTGTTTTACCCATAACAAATAATCTATCATGTATTACTGGGTTAAAAAAGAAATCTACTTCTTTTTCATCTTCAGAGACAGTTTCTATTTTCATATCTGTGTCTATTTCAAAATCTTCTGGAGTAAAATCCTCACCTTCACATATAATTTCTAATATCTTATCAAAGTCATATGTTTCGGTTTTTGCATCATAGATTTTAAACAAATCTCCACATTGATTTAATACATATATTTCACTTCTAAGTTTAAGCATTACTTCTGCATAATGGAATTTTTTATTTTCAACTTCCTCTTTAAATACTGCTTTTAATCTTTCTTTAAAATAATCTAGTTTTCTATTCCAGAAATAATCGTACATATCCCTAGGGTGAATATTTTGTGGCAATTCTCCTCGATCATATTCTTCCACTAATCTATCTTGTAGTCTAACTGGTACTTCAGCATCATCACTCTTTGCTTGACCCCAAGACAAACCATAGCCTATACCTATAAATAGTGGAACAGTTCTTTTATCAAGCCCATCTAAAGTTGTCTCATAAACTGATTTTAATATCTTCATTATAAGCACTGGATGTACACTTTTGTGAACTATTATATCTATTTCATCGTGTACTGTTAATGGTATATAAACTTTGTCATATATTCCATGTTTTTTCAATTCATCAGCAAACTTTAAACTTAACATCATCAATAAACCAGCTGCCCAAGATTGGATAGGGTAGTTACCCGCCTTATTCTTCAATCCACCAACATATTCTGAATATCTTTCTTTATCTAGTCTAATTTCTGGTGGCTTTTTAAGGTTTTGATCAAATATTTGTCTTTCATAATCTTCTATATCTAATACATCATCATATATCATTAAATATCCAAGATTATTTTGTAACCAACCATACTTTTGTACGTGTGCAGATGCCTTAGCTAGTGGTTCAAGCATTCTACCATATAGGTATTTATATCCATTATATACCTTTCTACCATCTAATAACTGTTCTTCATTGATATATTCTGTTTGTGCCATTGTTTTTGATAGTCTTACTGCACCCATACCATAAATTAGTCCAAAGTTTGCAGCTTTTGCCTTCTTTCTAATTTTTGAAGTTACTTCGTATTCTGGCAAGTTAAATATCTGTGCAGCTGCCGCTCTATGTGGGTCTCTCTCAGGATCAGCTAGGATGTCCTTGTATCCGTCATCATCTGATTGGTTAACGGCAAGTCTTAGCTCTTCTGCTGAGAAGTCCATAGAAACCATATAATATTCATCTTTATCATATACTTCAAGACCATCTTTAATTATACCTTTTGTAATTTGAGTACGTTCAGTAGTTCTCCATGTTGCAGTTGAGCCTGCTTTAGGCTCTGGATAATATATTCCATTGATAGAACTATTAATTAATCCATCATAATATGCCGTCAAGTTCTTTCTATTATCATTATATGCCTGCAATAATACCATAAATGGATATTGAGCTTTATTTAATTCTTCTGCAGAAATTAATACAGACCCATCAATATCTAATATATCTTTTTTAAACATATTAGTTGGTTGGGCTCTCTTTTTACCTACCAATTCTGCAATTACATACTTATCTGCTGATAAATCACCATCAGCAGTCTTTTTTGTTCTAGATGTTACTGGAACTCCCATTTTACCATAAATATAATTAGCTATTTGCTTTGCAGAACCTATATTTAATGTATCTTCTGTTTCTCCGGCAACTTTTAATGCCAAAGATTGTAATACATTAATTAAATCAAATGTTTTATTTCTATTTTCAATAATTACTTCCTCAGATAACTTTATACCTACAAAAGTCGACTTATCAGCCAATAATATACTGAACTTTACATTAGCTTTATATGCATCTTCTTGATTTGATCTCAACTTTGGTCTAAATACCTTCCATAGTTGTCTTAATTGATCTGTATCTGGACAACCATAATATATTAAATATTCATCTGGGAGCACACTAAAGTCAAAACTAACCCCCTGTGGATTAAAGACATATTTTTTAAGATTAATTTTATCTCTATTAAATGTTCTTCTTAACAAATATTCTAGGGATCTTACAACACTTGACCTTGATTTAGACCTTCCAGTCTTTTCATCAACTCTAAGATATGGCATTATATGCTTTGCTAGTACATAAGTATCTTCTTCTAGATTCAAATTTATATTTTCATATTTATTGAATAAAAAGTCTGCTTTACCATTGTGACAAAGTATTACTCTATTTTCCATTATAGGTTTTATATATTTTTGTTCTTGTTCATATGTTATATTCTTCCTATTTTTCATACGAACCGGAATAATAACTGACTGATTATCTTTCCAAGAAAAACTATGAGTTACTAACTCATCTCTTTCATCTTCTTTTAGCCACTTATGAAACTTTAGTCCTGTAGTTTCTGCATCATATGCAATTACATGGTCCGGATGAAGTTTATTTATTTCATTGGTCAACCAAATTAAACCTTCCTCATCATCGATTATCCTATAATCAGCTGTTTCTACATAGTCTAAATTAAGAATTTTCTTAAAGAACTCCATTTTTGGAAATCTTAGTTTTCTATCTCTATTTTCTTTTATAGATCTTTTAAAAGCATTAGAAAATCCATAATTTTGTCTTTCTGTATAAGGTACTGTTTCTATTAATCTAGTATATAGATATTTATCAGCATTTATTAGATAAATTTGACATGTAAATTCTTCAGAAGAGTATTCTTTCATCAACAATTTGTCGGTCATTGAGTTATATTCGCCAAGATAATATTCTTGATTCGAGAATGTTTTAATTTTTGTTAATTCTTGTCGTTGTTCATAATTAACTCTCTCAATATTTTGTTGTACTCTATCATCACCATCAGGTATAGATAATCTAATTACCTCATTTATACGATTCATTAAAATTAATGCCGTAGGATATGACCCATATTCATATTCTCTTATAACTAAATCATAAAATAAATCCTCATTATCCTCAAACCCCTGAACCTGAGTTTGTCTATATGCCCAATGATATACTAATTTTTCACCTTTAAATGTGTAATCTTTATTTAAAGAGTCCGCAGTATATTTTGTAACCTTAGTTTTCTTATCATTTAATAGAGTATCTGTCAATCCAGAGTCCATTCTAATGTCTTCATCACTATTATCAGATTCTTCTAAACTATTTTTATCAACTAAATCATCGGTAGTAATATTATCGGCAGAATTAGTTTCATAATCTTTTGAATATCTTCCTTCTATAATATTTAATACATCAGTTTGTATAGTAATATCTGACAACTCACAAATTTCATATCCTTTATTCTTAGGTTCTGGAGAATTTTCTATATCTAATATATTAGTTTCATTAATTTCATCTATATCTTCGAATAATGTATCTAAATCATCCAAATTCCCAGATTCATCATTGTCTAAATCCTCAATTTCTTCGGCCTCTTCTATATCTGATAAGTTTTCTAAGTTAGATATGTCTAAATCTTCTAATCCTACTAAAGTATTATCCTGATTTTCACTATCCCAAGTTAAATTTTCTAACGCAGATAAATTATCTTGGGTGTTGTCTGAGCCAGGTAAAGATATCTCTTCTAAACTATCTAAATCTCCCAGATCTATATCAAAATCATCTTCAGTATTTACTAATTCGCTGAGATCTACCCCAGTATCTATTTTACTTTTATCAGATTCACTGTAATTTTCTTGTTTTAATTCAGTAATAATTATTCCCTTAAAATCACGTTTGTTCATAGATATTACTCTATATTTTTTACCATCCATTTCTGCCAATGTCATGGATGTTTTTAATACTTTTATAGACATTTTAATACCTACTTTCTATCTTATTCAAAGGATAACTTTTCTGCTTCTTCATCAAGTCCCAATGCCTTTAATCTTGGCTTAAATCTATAATTTATATCTCCTATAAAATTATTTCTTACTTCAGGACCCATTTTTTCTTCTAATAAATTGACATATCCATCTAAGTCAAAATCTTTTTTGCTATTTAATATTTCTTTATAGTCACTTATATTGATAATTCTTGGAGTTATTTCTACACCATCGTTGAATTTAACTGTAAAATCAAATTCTGCACCTAAATCCTTTTCAACTACTATTCTATATCCTTGTATTGATTTAATATATATCTTTAATAACGGTTTATTATTAGACATTTTATATATTCCTTGTATATATAATAACAGAATAGGTAACATGTATGATTTACAATAAGCTAATAGTATATCTAATGATCTTTCTACCATAAATACTGAATTTTTAAAGTATCCTTCGAATATTACTGGATGATGGTAGCAAAATGTACTTGATTCTGGTATTATACATTTACTAAATATAAATGTGTCGATTACCTTATCCCTTCTTAAATACCTCAATAATTTTCTTTCTTCTTCGTTAGTCATGGTTTGGGACGATAAACATTCTAATAACTCCATCATATCTTCATATTCATATTTATTATACTTACTTTTAAATTTTTCTTTGTCAAAATGTGCTTTTGATAAAAGATAAACTATTTCTGGAATCATACTAGATAGTCTGACCTCAAATAATTCTGTTATATTAAAACTACCATCTGGTTGTAGACAATGTCTGGATCTTCTATACCCATCTGCCAAATATCCACCAGCAAATAATGGAAATATAGAATGATTAATCTCAAATCTATTATGTGTCACTGTATTATCTGCAACTGGAGGTCTTGTATTCGCCCTACTAGGCATTTCTACCTTAGATATTAATTTATTTATTCTCATATTATCCAATATCTGATAACTATAAAATTCTTCTATTCTATAATCATTCTTCAACATTAATTTAGGGGATGAAGACTTTATTTTATTGATTAATTTGTCACATACATCAATAGCTGTATCATATTCTAATATTTCAAATTCCATGTACTACAACTCCTTTTTTCAAAGTAAACAATTGCAAGAATTTGACAAATAGTTTATATTCTAAATCTTCAGATATAGAATTATACATTTCCTCTGTAAATTCATTAGTAGTTATTGTTCTAAAATTCCCACTATTTACCACTTCATCCAAATATCTATTATTATACACATTCTCAAATGTAGGAAATAGATATCCTTTAGTATTCTTATCTTTATGCTTTATATAAACTGCAAATTCTCTATTTATATAATCAGTAACTGGAATTATATAAAATTTATATAATTTTCCATTTGCAGATTGACTTATTTCCACTATATTTATGTTTTCTCCTGGATTTTCTAACCTTCCGTCATCAATTAATTCTAAATTATCCAACTCAAGAAGTTCTTCTTCACTAAACCCATCTAAATTGAAATTTATATCCTGTAATTCACTATTATCATCTTCAATTATACCACTCATCATTTCTTTATAAATGTCTTTCATTTTTCTCTTGTTTCACCTCTATACTAAATAGATTTGATATTTTTTATCTAGTAATTTTATTTCAATTTCATATTTATCTTTATTCGGTATTACTATGTTGTAATCATCTATTTCTTTTCCTGTATTGTCCACATATACATTACTGCCCATTGGAAGATATGCATATTCTGTAGTTATATCTAACCTTTTAAACTTATTATATATACTTTTATCGGTACAATAGCAATAATTTAAGTTGTCAATTATATAATCGATAGGTTCTTTATTATATTCTTTTAATTCGCCTAATATAATCATTTAAATACTCATATAATATTTTAACCCATAAATTTTATCTTTAAATATGGATTTCTTTGGTTTAATTATATAATTGTCATTAATTAATATTCCATCAGGCGTTACATAATAGTATTCTGGAAGGTTGGTTGTTTCTGTTTCCTTATCTGGATCACTAACCTTTATACCAGTTAATATAATTGGCCTATTCATGGCATATAATATTCCGTTTTCTTCTTTTAATGTGGACATAATACTGTCAGATAATTTTTTATATGCAAATAAACTATCCATTTCCTTACAATTAAAATTAGATGTTTTAAATTTAGTATATAAGCTATTGATGGCTACTGATAATTGAAACTTAACTGCATCTAATATCTCTGTAGTCATGTCATCATGCTTCATTGCATCTGGATATTCTAATTCAAATCTTAATAGTCTCTCTGGAAGGTTATTTATATTTAGATTTAGATTTTTCTCTGCTTCACTGTTGAAAATCTCTTTATCGTCGTTTTCTTGTGATTTCCTAATATTCCTATAAATTTCATGTGTATCTGCATCATTTCTTAATTTAACTAATCTGGAAGTGTATAGTCCATTATATATTCCGCTAGTTCTAGTTGTACCCATCTTGTACTTTAGGTGTAACATTCTCATGAAATCTTTATCATTTTTTAATTTTTCTACAGGAAAAGATAATACTGGTCTAAGTGGTGGTATTTCTTTAGGTATTGATACTGATAAATCTGTAAATTCTGAGATATTGTATTCGTTTTCAACATCTTCAACACTTAATTCTTTCCAGTTATAAATACTTTGAGTTTTATTTAAGAAATTTAAAGAGAATTTTTCCGACATTAAATCAGTTTTGTACAAATTAGTATATTCTTCATCTACTTCCCTAGATTGATATTTTTTATCTGGGTCTAGAATCTTAAATCCTAAAATTTGTGTAAAAATTGTATATAAATCTTTGTAAAATTCATTTTCTGAAATATCCCTTTTATCATGAGTATCAAGATATTCTCTTGTATAACTGTCAATGTCTTCCTCAGTTTTACCACTGTTATTTGAGTATTGTCCAACTATAGCATTTGGTTTTTTAGAGTTACTATAATCGCCAGTTACCATCCCATTGATTAAAAATCCTTCAGTTTTATCATTAATCATATGTAACCACTTACAATATAATACTCTTATAACTGACGATTGATCAAAAGTATTTACTACCTTTTTAGCCACATAATAAATACCATAAAAATAATCTTTATAGTCTGATGCAAGTTCTAATGTATTCTTAGGTGTGTACATTAAACGATTTATATCTTCAATAGATACATTTTCTCCATTTAATTGAATCATTTCTCTGTCATCTATAGGTATAGAAGAGGTTTTCTTCTTACTGATTGCTTTATGAAGGTCCCTCCTAAGCTCTTTAAGTATTGTATCTCTTCCAAGTGTATAGTTAAACTGCCAATATCTAACTTTATATGACAAAAGATCCCTTAATATCTCTTCATAACTTACACCTTTATTATCTGCCTCACTTTTTAATGCATTTCTCAAACTTTCTGCCAATTTATTACTAGAATCTGATGATATAGCAGCAATTAAATACTCTGTATACCTTTCATTAGGTAAATCAAATAAAAGAGGGGTGTTACAATAACTAACACCTGTATTCTTATGACTTATTTTTAGCATATTCTACACCATCTCCCTTTCCCACTCTGATATTTGTTTTAACATTCGTTCACTCAACTTTAATTTATCTTTATTTTTCATTATATATTCTTTTTGTGTCATTCCAGATACTTTATCAACAAATAAGACTATTTGTTGACTGTGGTATTTTACTTTTATTGTATCTCCTGGCATTAACCAGTATTTTTGTACTAATGCTAGATTGTTTAATCCTACATTCTTTATCATACTTCCACTTCTAGACCTAACTGGTTTTAATTTTGCCTTAGGTGTGAAATATTTCTTGCTTCTACCAAGATATATACTTTCTATTTCCGTTTCAAGTATTTCAGAATCCCAACTTCCACCTTTATACGCACATAATGCTGAACCTTTATTGGAAAATTTTACCTTATTTATATCTTGTTCCTTTGGAATATAAACTTGGGTAGAGTCTATGGTCATAACTATTCCATCACATTCCCACTTCTTACTATATTCTTCCATATAGTAATCATCCATTTGCTGTACTGTAGCATCTAATGACTCTAAAGTAGTAACTGTACACATCGGTGTTTGAAAACCGTGTTTAATTAAAAAATTATACTTTTGTAATATGGTTTGTTTATCAAATTCAGAATTAGAGATATTGAAACATTTATATGTTACACAATTATAGTCTTTTTCTTCAACATGACCTGCTATAAATGTTGATACTGAATTTCTAATATTTACCCAAGATTTATCTAAGTATTTTGATCTTAGATATAATAATTTATCCCTATCAACTACGACTTCCATAACCACTTTTGTATCCTCAGTTACTTTTAATTTTGGAAGTATTTTTTGCATTAAGAAAGTACAGTCAGTTGTACTAGCCCCACCTCTTCCTCTTGTATGGGCATATGCCACTTCTTCTTGTTCAGGAATATAGTAGGCAGTTATATTCCATCCATCATGTTTATATGCAAGAAATACTTTCTTTTGACTTAAAGGTTGATATGGATAGTCCTTTAAATAATAATCAAAGTCATCAGGATTTTCTTCTTTACCTGATACTATATTTATATTTTGTTGATATGGTTCTACAAATCCAGTTCTTACTTCTGATAATGAAGTTAATGTTCTTAAACTAGTATTTACAGGAAATTTTGAAATCAATTCATTCTTTCTCTCTGCTGATATAGGGTTTTCTTCCATTGCTGGAGTTATACTTACTTCATTTACCCTCAATCCTAGTGACTTAATTAAATCGATTAAGTCACTATAATCATCTTCTTCATATGTTTGCTCTTTAAATTTAGAATATTGAGGAAAATTTAATAAAAAATCATATGTTTTATCGTCTAATAATGGTTCTTCACAATAATTATATGCATATCTAGAAATCATTATTATCGTTTCTATAGAAGTATTTAAGTTTTTTAATTTTGCTATGGCATTCATATAATGTATATTACTTACAAATGCACTAGGTAGTATATACTGATATATATCTATTAAAGGTTCAAATTCTCTACCCATAAATACCTCCTTATAGTGTCCAACCAATATCTACTTCTGACTTCTTGATTTCTTCAAGTTTACGTTTATTTTCACCGATATTATATTTAGTAAGATCTTCTATATCTTCTACAACTGGTTCTTCATATCCCATTTCGATATATCTGATATATGGACCAGTTTTTGAATTATTATAATCAAAATAAAAATCTATATTGAATATATTATATCCTTCATATCTATAAGTTATCTTTGTTAGGTTATACTCCCCTTCAATACCCAATTCTTCATTTATATTAACTATTTCTGTATTGGTTTTCATAAAAGGCTCTTTCATATTTAATTGATAAATAGAATTATATATCATTGAATAATATGCTTGATTAATTGATACAGCTTGTTCATTAGTAACAAATAGTTTTGTAATTTTACCATTATTACTCTTTTCTAGGTATTTTCTGTACTCAACCCCATCAGACCTCTTATTACTATTTTCTTCTATAGTTTTTAATAAATTATAGAATGCACTGTAAATATTGTATGCATTTTTATGTTCTCTATCCTCTAAATCTGATTCTCTAGCTCCTGGATTTTTAGACCTTAGTTCAGAAATTTGTTGTTGTTTTCTGTTTTGTGCCTCTACTATATATTCAGAAGTCTTCTTAATTAAATCTATTAAGAATTTATCGGCATTATTAGTAGAACTATCCTTAATTAAGTTGTTGGAGTATTTGATAAAGTAATTATCCTTAACTGAATATCTAACTAATACACTCCAAACAGCTTCATCATGTAAAACATATCCTATTACATCCTTTAATCTGTAGAAATAATAAGCTTCATTTTGATTTCCACATATATTATCAAGGATAATCTTAATTTTATTATATAAGCTTATATATCTCATTTCATTTGAGTCTACACTTATACCAGATATTCTACTAACTTGAACATTAATATATGGATATAACATTTCTGCCATAATTAGTTCAACTATCTTGCAGAATAAGAATCTAAATTTATATGCTTGGTTTTGTAGATGTTGAGGGATTATTGATACCATTCCATAATTCAATGTCATCATATTGAGATTTTCTCTAAGTAGGTTTATCTCTTCACCTATCACACAATGATCTTTCATAATATAATTAATGATTAAGAAATAAAAAGTTGTAAATAATCCTACAACCATATCCCAATCTTCATTTTTATAAGTTTTACCATCTACACATCCATAAATTTTAAAATCTGTTTCTGATACTCTAAGTTTTATTCCTAACTTAGCAGAACAAATGTCAGTAAAATTAATAGCTAGAGCAGCTACGTCAGCTGAGGTCAAAGACGTCTTTCTCCAAGATGCTCTATTCATTAAATTTAACATCATATTATAGTCTGAAATAATTTTTATATCTACTTTAGCCACAGGAATATAAATTTTATTTGCAACTTGTATAACTTTTTTATTATTATCTAATTCATTTTTAAGTTTCCATTGATGGAACTGATCTGAATTATTACTATCAACTGGACTGTAATATCCTCTATCCATTTGTAGGTTTAATCCTAATGGAGGTAGTGAATTGTCCTCACTGTCGACACCACTTCTATAAACTGTTTTTAATAAATCTTTTTCAATTTTCTTAAAATCAAAATTATTTTTAGTCATAAAAACAGGATCTTCATTAAAAATATTAAAGTTCATAATCTCCTCCTTAAATCCTCACACATACAAATATATAGTCATTTTTATTAATTTTTCCCAACATTTTTCTTCCTTGGAACAGTTCAGATAATATTTGTCTATTAGGTTTCATTATCATTATACCTATTCTATTTTTTTGTAATCCCATATATCCTTTTGCATTATCAGTTATACTACTTTCTGTATCATGTATAACATAATCTACACCACGAACATCAGATAATTTAATAGTTCTGATTTCATTTTCAATTTTTTCAAAAAATTCCCTTTGATTTTTTATTCTTAATTTAGTTATTTCAACTCTAAAGTGTTTTCTATATTCTTTAGTTGAGTTTTTTGTAACTTTAACTATCTTTCCATCGCACTTTTCATAGAAAAAATCATTAAACTCCTTAATCTTAGGAGTTTCATTAAAAGGTTCATTAGAACTATTCACAATACCTTCATACTCTTGGAAATCCATTCCATCTGCCAGACAATACATCATAGTAATCAAATCTTTTCTATTTCCAGAGTCATCTATCATCATATAAGTCACATAATAATACATCATTCCTAGGGAGTCAAAAACGTCCATTGTGCTTATAGATAATGTTTGTGGTATCATTCTAGTCATTACTTGTCTTATTTCTTTTTTATTAGATTTTCTTTTATCTATAATTCCACCATATAAATCTAATACTGGACCTTTCCAAACAGTAGGTAATATTTTATGCATCTTTACATTGTTTCTTTTTGCTACAAATGATATTTTACCCATAACCATTTTTAATGCTGCATAAGCTTCTACTTTACGTCTGTCGATATATTGATTTTCTACTAACATATTTTTCATTGGAAATATTTTTAATAACTTGTTTAAGAAATCTCCATATTCCTCAACAAAATTTTCCTTATCTCCACCAGCTCTCTTAATTCCTATTCCATATACTGGAGCCTTTTTTGGTAAATAAGCAATTGACATGCCTAAACTTGTAGTAGAAGGGTCTATAAATAACATAGTGTCTGGCATTCTAAAGTCAAACCAGTCACTTATATCTGTATCAAATGTATAATCTTTTTTAGATATAGTTTTAGTAACTATGTTACATATCTCTATTTTTAACATTATATCACAGTCCTTTATTATCTTAATTCTATATTTTAAATCAATATCACATTTTATATTTTAACTATATTTATTAAATAGTTGTAGTTACGAAAATTCCCATCGTGTTTTATGCAAATTTTGATAAACTATGTATTTTACCCTATTTTTCTATTATTAATAGTATTTTATTTATTTCAATAAAAAATAGTATAGTGTGTAGAAGAAATTTTCCACATACTATACTATTAAATTAAAAATGATTCTTTACATTTGCTAAAAATATATTTAATAACTCTTCATCTAAGCTACCCGGTTTAGTAGCTACCGATTTTCTAGTCTTTTGTTGCCGTGTATTTGATAATTGCTTATCTAAACTACCTAATAACTTCTCTTTATTCTTTCCTATACCCACACCTTGCTTCTGGTTTAATATCTGATCTGGATTTGGTAGGATATGAGGAAATCTGGAATATAAATCCTTTATAGTATTCATTATTCCAATATTTTTCCCATATTTCTTTTGTAGCCACAGCATATGAAATCTAACAGTTCTCCCACTTGTATGGCAAGACCCAAAACAAGTCCAAAGATGTAGGTTATGGGAGTATGAGAAGGATGGTGTCCTCTCTTCATGTAAAGGACAACATATTTTAAATGACATGTCATCAGCAAAGTTATATTCTGGCATTATCATCGATAAGTATCGATTAAAAGGCAATAATGTATCATATTGCTCAATTAATAAATTTAATGATATGTTTCTATCACTCATTCCAAGAAAAACCTCCTTCTAATAATTCCATTCTATCCTTATTCCTATCAGACATTAAAAACATTTCTATTCCAATGTTTTTGTACTCTTCTAAGAATGATCTTAATAGAAATATAGTTGACGTATTAATATCTCTTATTAGCTTTAGATACATTTTAGTTTCTTTTTTAGATCTTATATCTGAATATGTTATCTCTCCAGCTTTTAATTTAGATTTTAATTCTAAAACATCGGTAAGCATTTTTATATATGTTCTTATTACCCAAGCTTCACTGTATTTATCGCACAATTTATAATGTTGTCTGATATAACTTTGTTCTTTATTCGCAATTCCTGTTAAAATGAACTCAATAGGTGCTAGCCTAACTTCCTTAATTAAATTACTAACATCGCTGCTAGATATGAGATCCATTTTCTTTAATTCTGGTAAATATAATTTTAAATTAGAATATGAATAACCTATTTTATATATTAATCTTTTTTGACCATCTTGAGTTAATTGAGGAAGCTCATTCTCTAATACTCTTATGAAATCTTCTTTATGGTATTTTGATAAATCTATAATTTCAAATGGTGTTAGAGGCTCATTTATAAACTTTTCTCTAGGTTCTACAATTAATATTGTTTTTACATAGGGATTTATTGAATTTTGAAGATTTAATATGGTATTTTCAAACTGTTTATAATTGCATTTTAGGTTAATTATAGCCAAATACTTTTCTCTTAATAGTGGACTTGAATGTATCCCATCTTTCCATTTTAAATACTCACCCATTTTTAAAAAATTCTTTATAAAAGGGCTATATTTATCTTTTTCTTCATCTATTCGATAAATATTATATTCATTAAAAGTTCCTATATAAATTATAATATCATTTTTAACCTGTTTCATACTAAATCACACCTCTCTGCAATAATTCATTGCTATGTTAAATATAAATAATAATTACTAGTATTTTTTAATGTATTTTATAATCAATTTTATTATCTGTATTTGAATGTAGATTTTATAATAATTACATATAGTAAAAAATAAATTTTATGCTATTTTTAAAAACAGGTACCTCTTCAGGGTGTCTATTTACTATGCAAAATCCTGTAAATTTGAGGCTATTTTATGGTCTTTTTATATTCTTTGCTGACCATATTTTTATGGATTTTTACTATGTTTTTGTTTTTTCTAAATTATTGTTGTTTTATATAATAAAAAGTATATCTAAATATACACATTCACTGACGAATCTATGTATTTATTTTAATTAATAAATTTACTAAAAATTTAACATATAGTTGTTTTTTAAAATCATAAAATAGAAAAGGGTATGAATAAATCATACCCTATAATTTTACTTCCTGACTTCTTTTTTAAAGTAATCTATTTAATTAAAAATTCTATAAATCTTAAATTAAACATTTTCAGATTCAGATGATTCATTTGATGAAGTTTCAGAGTCATTAGAAGTTGTTTCAGATTCATTTGAAGTTGTCTCAGATTTATTTGTAGTTGTTTCTGTTTTTTCTGTAGTTGTTTCTGTTTTTTCTGAAGTTGTTTCTGTTCCTTCAGTAGTTGTTTCTGTTTCAACTACATCTCCCTTATTGCCCACTTCTGAATTTTCATCTTTCACTACATCAGATTTTTCTTCTTTATCATTATCTGATGAATTATTTTCATCTTCAGATTTATTATTATCTTCAGCTAGGTCAGTACCAACCTCTTCCTTTAGACGGTTTCTTTCCTCTTCTTCCTCTCTAGCTGCTTGTTCTTCTAATTCTTTTTGCTTTTTAGCATATTCATCTTCAGCTGCTTTTCTTTTATCTGCTAAATCTTTTTCTCTTTCTTCTATAGTTTTGTCAACTTGTACTTTATGTTCTTCTTCATTCTTTTTAAACTCTTCTTTGGCATTATCTACTTGATTTTCTACCTTAGATTTAGTTTCTGGCCATTCTCCAGTCTCAAGATATTGTCTTACACCTTTTCTCTTATTTTCCTCATGCTTCTTTCTAGCATATTCTTCAGAACCATCTTTATTATAAATAGGTTCTACACTATTGTCGTTAAATTTAACCTTTTCGCCTGCATCTAGTAGACTATGATTTTCGTCTCCCCAAATACTTGAACCAAATAGTTGTACTTGGAATACATGGTTAGGTTCTTCTTCAGAAACTATTGTAGCTATTGCCAATCTACGTTCTTGTGCTACGGGAACTTTATTTTCTACATTCCAAAGCATATTCTTATTATGACCATCAGAATTCTTAAATGTAGTAAATGTTTGTTTAGCTGCCTCATAATCATCATTTAAATTATATACATTTCCATGTAGAATATTTTCTCCGCCAAAGTTATTCATACTTGTACTAATGCTTCTACCATCAGGTCTAACATGGTCGAAGTGATTTGGGTGTGATTCACCATATGTTTTATAATTGTAATATAACTCAGCTGCTCTGATATCTGCTGCTTCTTGTAATGTTCTACTTGGTGCTTGTACTTCTGATAGTCCATGAGCCTTTCTATGTTCATTTACAATTTTCCAAGATTCTTCAGAAAGACCTGTTAAATATTTTACCCTAATAGTTGTGATATTACCATTTTTATCTTTGATTTTTACATCCTTATATTCAGTTCTTTCAAGAATAGGTCCTGTTGTAGATTTATTTCTATCTTTAATTGGAAGAACATAGTTATCTTTTCCCATCTTTGCAATATATGCATCGATATCAGCTTCTGTAACTGTCTTTTTGCCATCTTCTGATGGAGTTACTGGAGTTTCAGGTTGTTTCTTATCTTCTGTTGGAGTTTCAGGTTGCTTTTCTTCTTTTCCAATTAGTTTATTAAATATATCTTTGTCTTTTTCTAATAGGTTAAGGATTTTTTTTGTACTATTTTGGTCCTTAATTGAATTAGTCAAATCTTCGACAAACTTATCAATTTTCTTTTCTTCATCTGTTCTGAAATCAAATAGTTTTTCGAATGCAGACTGATTTTTATTTAAACCTTCAATAATTTTATTAGTTAATTCTTTATCTTCTAATAATTCTTTTACTTTTTCTCTAAGAAGCTCGTCTTCAGTCTTTTCTTCAACTGGTTTTTCTTCTTTCTTATCTTCAGCTGGTTTTTCTTCTTTCTTATCTTCAGCTGGTTTTTCTTCTTTCTTATCTTCAGCTGGAGCTTCAGGTTGTTTTTCTTCTTTTTTATCTTCAGCTGGAGTTACTGGAGTTTCTCCCTCTTTTTTATCTTCAGCTGGTTTTTCTTCTTTTTTATCTTCAGATGGTTTTTCTTCTTCTTTCTTATCTTCAGCTGGAGTTACTGGAGTTTCTTCTTTCTTTTCATCTTTTCCAAAAATCTTGTCAAATTCATCTTGATTTTCTTCTAATTTATTGAGGATTTCTTTAGTTAATTCTTTATCTTTTAGTAATTCGTCTAATTTATCTGCTACTTTATTTGTAGTAGAGTTTTCTGCAGGTACTACAATATCTGCAATATCTTCTAACTCATTTTCGTCAATAACTCCACCATTTTCAATTCTGTTTAGAATATCTTCAATATCTTTAACTTCTTTTACAGATACATTTCTAATAGCAGTTTCTTTTTGAATTGCTGGTGTAGATAAAGTTACTTTTGGGAAATTGCCTAGGATAATATTTTCAACATATTCAAAGATGTCATTATTAGTAATTACTGTTCTTAGGTTTACAGGTTTTGCATAGTCTCCCACAATAATACTCCAAGTATTAAAGTTTAGAATTACAACTTCTCCACCTTTAGCAAGGATAAGGCATCCATTATCAATTTTTGTCATATAACCATTATCATTGAATTTTTTAAGGTCTACTTTACCCTTTTTAATCATATCAATTAGGTTTTTATTAGCATCAACCATTTTAATATTCTTTTCAATAACATTCAATGCTTGTGGGTTAGATTGGTTAGCCGCAATTACTTGTGATACAGAACCTGCAAGAATTGATGTTGAAAGGACTGCAACTGACATTAAATTTTTAAGATTTGTTTTTTTCATTTTAACTACCTCTTTCTTTTATTGTTATTTTTAATTTACACAATGAATGAAGAAAGTATAAAAAAGAAATCGGTCGTTAATTTTTGCGATTTTTAGTATTTCTGAAAAAGTTCTATTTTTCATTATTTTTGATCATTGTGTTATGTTTCAATTTCTAAAAGTATTATATTATAGAAATATTTTTACATATAAAAGAAAAATAAGCAGACGATTAATCGTCTGCTTAAAGGTTTATTTATTTTACTTGTTCTTTTCCTGCATATTCAAGTTTACTTCCACCATCTACAATCTTGTAGTGGTATTTTACACCATCTATTGTTATATATTTATTATCATAGTCAGGCTGTTCTTCTTTTATTTTATCTCTATTGTCTCTCATTAGTTGAGTTAATTCAGTTTGCTTCATTTTTTGACTCAATCCAATCATATTTAATTCTTTTTCTATCTTATTATTGTCATTATTTTCTTGTTTTTGTTTTTCTTTCTTAGCTTTTTCTTTATTTTTAAGGTTGATATTCATCATTTTGTTTTTATTATCCCAATAAATTTCATCATCAGGGTCTTGTCCTACTGACATTCCTAATACATCACCAATAGCTCTTAATGATAACATTGAACGATCTCCACCCTTTACGTGTTTCATATACATAGGTGGTTTAAATTCTCCACTCTTTCCATTGTTATCTGTCCACTTATTAGTCTTAGTATTCACCTTTACAACTCTATCACCATCTACTATAGTTATTTCTTTAGTTGCATTATCCCATTCAACTTTGACACCAAGAGTTTCAGCTATAAACCTAATTGGAGCATAGATATGACCATCTTTATTTTCTGGCACTGAGTCTAGTGAAACTTTTTGGTCATCTAACATCTTACCATCTTTCCATTTAGTCATATATGTTGATCCAGGTTTTAATTGAATCATGTCAAATCCTAATTCATCTGGATCCTTTTCAGATGTTTTATTTTTATCTGATTTATCGTCTGTTTTCTTTTCTTCGTTTTTCTTTTCTTCATTTTTCTTTTCTTCGTTGTTATTTTCTTCTGGCTTATTATTAGGATTGTCTTGAGGTGGTTGTTGAGGTTGTTCTGGTTGTTGTTTTTGTTGTTGTTCTTGTTGTTCCTTTTTAGCCTCTTTGCCATCATTATCCTTTAAATTTCTAGCAGCTTTATCTGCTAAATCTTTTATAGGGTTTTTGCTCTTCTTAGGGTCGTTTTCTACCATCTTACCAACGTTACCATCTCGTTTTTCAGGTGGTATAATTTCATTATTATTAGAAGATCTGGATTGTTTATTTTTATCATCGTCAGAAGTTTTTTCTTGTTTGTTTTCATTATCATTTGAATCCTTCAATCCATTTTCCAAATCCTTTTTAATATCTTTGACCATATCAGCAATATCATTAGTATCTTCCTTAGTCATGTTAGGATTATCTAACTTTTCTAATGCTTTATCTATTTTATCAAGGAGTTCTTTTTGATTTTTAATTAAATCTGGATTTTGTTCAAGTATAGATTTCATACTTTCTAAGTTTGATTTTAATTTATTCTTTTCAGCTTCTCCTGGTGAAAACTTTTCTGGATCTACACTAGGGTCATAGTTAGGATTATCGATATATACATTGTATGTTTTACCTGTGGTTTTAGGTTTGTCTATATCTGATATGATTGTCCAGTCTTTTGGTAGTTTGTCTACCTTTACTTCTGGAGAATATACTTTATCTTCCTTTAACTTGTAATTTCCAGTCTTATCTGTTTGACCAGTTTCAGTTTTATCATCTGATTGTTTTACACTACCATCTTTTTGACATATAGATGTACCTTTATAATTTACAGTAATATCAACACCTGGTAATTTAACTGGATTACCATTTTTATCAACTAATTGTACATTGTCAATTATAGATAATTCTTTACCATCTTCTATACAAGCTTGATATTTATCTTTTATTCTTTTATCTCGTTCTTCAGGTTTTTCTTCTTCAGGCTTTTCTTCCTTTGGAGGTTGTTCTGGATTAGCTGGTTGTCTTGGTCCTTGTTCTCCAGTAGAGCCTTGTTCACCTGGATCTTTTTGCTCTTCTTGCTTTTCTTCTTGTTTTTGGTTATCTTGCTTTTCTTCACTCTCTTGTTCATCTTGTTTCTTATCTTCTTTATTATTTTTCTTTGATTCAGACTTTGATTCTTCTTTATTTATAGAATCTTTAGAATTATCATAATCTCTTGCTGAGTTATCACTATCTACAGCTTCTGAATTACTTTCTTTATTATCAGAAGTTTGTGATTGTTTATCTGATGTTGCACTATTTTCTGATTCTTTTGAATTTTGGTCATTATCTTTTTCTGAATTATCTTGAGTTTGTGATTGTTTGTCTGAAGATTGACTATTTTCAGATTGCTCTGGTTGTTGATTATTTTCTGGTTGTTGATTATTTTCTGGTTGTTGATTATTTTCTGGTTGTTGATTATTTTCTGGTTGTTGATTATTTTCTGGTTGTGTTGCTGGAGGAGGACAATTGCCTTTCTTATTACAGTTTCCACCAGATTGTATCTTTTGTGAGCATGTAACTTGTTTTCCAGTTTGTGGATTAGTACAAGTAGTCTTGCATCCAGTTTGTTTTCCATTTTCAAAAATAGGTTCTGTTTTTTGATCACTATAGCCAGCATCTTTTAATGTTTGAGAAGTATCTTTACCCAATGCTTCTTCTGGAGTTTTTGCTTTTGCAATTTCATCATCAGACTTTGGATTGTCTTGTGCTAATGGATCATCTACAGAATCTACTTTATTGCCGTCTTTATCTAGTACATTTACAGTTGAGTATATTGAATCCATTGCTGAAGTTTGATTTACAACAACAATTAATTTAGCTTCTTTTTGACCTGGCTTTGAAGTATCAACATCATTTCCAAGTGATAATCCCACCCCTTTAGGTAATGGTTCACCAGTTAAGAAATCTTCAATTTTAAGTTCGTGATTTAACTTCACTGTTATTTCAGTTTTTATACACTTTGATATATCACCTATATTAGCTTTTATATCAGCATCAACATCATTAATTTCATTGGCTTCATAGTGGTTAGGTATTTTCCATTTTTCGCCGCCACCTTCAAGAAGTCCATTATCTTTAACTACAGCAATGCCTTGATATGCTTCATCACCATCTTTAGCTACTGTTATATACTTATCTTCTTCTTTTAGAGGTGAATTAAATGCTTTTCTTGCATAAGCTATTATATCTCCATTTTCCATTGCAAGTTTCTTTCCTCTGACGTCCTTAAATGTGTCGATAGTTATATTAAATGCAGTTGGTATTTCTTTATCAGAGTAAGCCCTACCATTGTAAACTACTGTTGCACCATATACGTCTGCAGTTTCTCCAACTTTATAACCTACTTTTGCAGGGAAAGAGTGCCAATATAATTTAGTGACATTAGTTCCATTATTACCAACTAATGAACCTGACATAGTATGCGCATCATATTTTATACTGCCACTAGGTCCTACATCGTCTCCAGGCTTTCTCCCATCATTATTTGAACTTTCTCCAAGTGCTACTGGAGTTACTACTCTTACAAATGCCTTTCTACCATGTGAGTCCACAACATATAATTTAAACGGTTTATTTGGAGCCACACTTGGTTCAACCTTTAATCCTACACTTGAAAAATCTTTTCCTTTAACTACATTTGATGTATTACCATTTGCTTGAACTTTAGCTCTTAATCCATCTACATAAATTGGCTCACCTTTAATAACTGTTTTAAATGAACCTACATCCCATGCAGATATTAATTTAGCATTTTGGAATTTGGATAACTCAGCTGAGTCTGCAACCATTCCTGTCCATTCTTTAGTATTAGTTCCTCTTAGGTATCTTTCTCTTTTTTCTTCTCTTGTCAAATTGCTATAAGACTTGTCTTCTTTCATATCATTGTACCAGCCACCATCTTTATCATACTTCTTATGGTCATTTATGGATTCCTCATTGGAAAAACCATATTGAATGTCTGGAACATTAATTTGTGCTGAAGATGCACCCTTGGTACCTGGTAATGTAAATCTAACTGTTGCACTATTTGAAGATAGTTTTGATGGTATCTTTTCATTATAAATATTCTTACCATCTAGTTCAACTTTACCACCCATTTTTACAAATTCAGAAACTGTATATGATTTTCTTTTCTTTCCTGCTTCAGTTATCTCCACTGTCCAATCTGTTGGGTTAAATATTTGTCCAACATTAAAAGAACTATTACCTTGCTTAACATAAACTGACATATAATTTTGATTTTTAGCCAGTACACCGGTAGGAAGTAAATTTGTAAATAAAAATAAAAAACTAAATATAAGTGCCATATAACGTTTCAAATTTACACTACCAACTAATTTTGATTGTTGTTTCATAGTTATTACCCCTTTCTTTATAATTTCTATAATATTTAATTCATATCCTTAATTAAATATAACTTCATAAACACAGTGTTAAAATATTAAAAAGGTGAAATGAGTTTATTATTGCTCATTTTCACCTTTAGTTTCATTTTCATAATTTTTTACATTACGTTTTTTTACCTTTTTCCCCGAACCAGTTTCTGTAGAATAGTTTATTTCATATTTATATTTACTTATTCTGTTAGTTTCACTATCACTACACCCAACCATTATAATAGAGATAAAAATTATTAATATTAATCTTGCCTCTATTGAAAGACTTGGATTACTCATATATACACCTCCCATAACCTACCTCTCTTACAATTTTATATTTAATATTTTTATTAGACTTATTGCTATTATGCACCTTTCCTATAAAATACTCTTTTTTAATATTACCTACTTCATTTTTATTAGCATATGAAATTTTTTCTCTAGGTAGGACATTATATTTAGATTTTAACATAGACTTTATACTACTTAAATACCCAGAGTAGGATTGTCCTGGATTGCGTGCAAAACTAGTGCATTCTAATAATTTCCAGTCTCCATCTGGAGTTTTCATCTCTAGTAGCATGTGAGTAGCATTACTATTAGATCTATATCCATCAACCCTATGAACAAATCTATAAGGTATATTTGTATTATTTAATAATTCAGATACAATCCATGTAAACCCATCACACATTGTTTTCCCATTACTTAAATCACCTTGGGTCATTGAACCGCCACCATACTCTAAATTCATATCATACATAACTTTAGTTAAATTTTCCCAAATTTTAGATTTATCATTTAAATCTACATTAGAATTTAATTCTCTAAATTTTATAATTGCATTTGAAAGCTGCTCATTCATTGGATAATAGGATTCATAGAAATCAGAATTATCTCCAGGCGAGTCAAGATACTCAGTATAATATCTTTGTACTGCTTTCAAATCAGTTACTTTTGAGATTTTAGTTGAATTATCTATAGGAATATAGTAGTCAACACCCTTATATTGTAGGTTTAAGAAATTAGTTTTGTTATTTTTAGTTGCATATGCAAAATAATATCTACCGATATCACCTAAAATAGCATCTGCTCTTTTTCTTGTCCCGTCGTGTAATTGAAGAATTTCATCAAATGATATTATATATAAATCTGTTCCTTTACTTGGTCTGTTTATAGGCTTCTTATTATACATAACAGGGTCTTTGCTATAGGTGAATTTGTTTATTTCAGTATTACTAGATTTAGCTAAAATATTAATTGGATTTAATAATATTAACCCCATAGATATAATTATAATTTTCTTTTTTACATTTTTGTCGCCCATTTATGTCTCCCCTTATTAAAGTTTATTTCACATTATCATTAACTTTAATTAGGATTTGTTTTACATAATTATCAAGAGTTGTTTTATTAATATATTCTCGGTTATTTATCTTATACTGCCCACTTGCTGCCCTTACTAATTGAACTTTACCCAAATATTTTTTTGCATTATCCAATTCATCATCTATTCCATATTTATTTATAGATTTTAAAGTTTCTGGGTTATATGAAAGGTTAACTAACTCTTCTCGATAAACTCTAAAGTCATCAGCATGCATATCAGAGTCAATATGGTTAAGTATTGCTATTATATGGGATAGATTACTATCTTCATTACTATTAGATAAGTCTTTATAAATTGTATTGTAATTTACAGCACCACTAATCTTATCATAATTGGAATTTTTAGACCCTATGAAATTTATAGAACTTGTAATTCCTACAACTATTATTGCCAACACTATTAATTTTATTTTACTAAATTTTTTCATATTTACCTCCCAGAATAAACCCTAATTTACCTATCCTTATATTTTAGATATCTATCCATTCTTTCTTGTAAGTTATCTGCGAATTTTGCGTCTTTAGGCACTAGCAATACGTAAACATTTTTTGTTGTTACATCAATACCAGGTGAAAATCCAAGTCCTAGTCCAAGTCCACCTTTTTGACCATACATACCACCAACAACTGGCTTTAATGTACTTTTAGGAATGCTTTTCCCATTTATTGATAAAAGCTTTCCGTTTATATTTGAAATATAATTCATAGCAGCTAGGTTTGCATCTTTTGAATTATATTCACTAAACTCTAATATAATTTGTGTCGAGTCTTCCTGTGTTAGATCCTTGTAATCCTTGTTTCTTGTAGCGAATATTTTTTCATTTTCAACTTTTTCCTCTTGTTTGTATTTTTCAAAATCTTGAACTCCCTGAAAAATTAATTTTGCACCCAAAACACCCACAGACAGTCCAAATACAATTAACATAACTACAACCATAAGTGCCCTTCCTTGTTCTTGATCCATATTTATACCCCACATTCTATTTTTTATTAACTATTTATTCATTCTTAATGGGTAGAAGCTCTTCCTTTTAAGGAAGAGCCTCTGTATTAAATTTGGGGCGACAAATTTAATGTGTAAAATGAATATCTTTTGAATTAAAGAGCGTGTGCAAAGTATTTTTATTACTTTTCTTTAATTCATATATGATAACAAATTTTTTCTACAATTTGTTATTGCTTATTTTTGCAATTTATATGAAAAAATTATTTTTAAAGTTTATGATAATTTTGATTTAATTTTAATCTAAAATATAACCCCAATTATCAAGCCAATAACAAATAAATGGAATGGATAGAATATATAATAGAAATATTTTTCTATCTTATTAAACTTAACCGATTTATCATTATACATTAATATTATTGGAGTAGCTAACAATGTAGATGGGAAAATTATAGTTTCAAAAAGAAATGTAAATAAAGTAGAGAGTTTCTGAAGAAATTTCTTATTATTTAGGAAATAATAAGTTAATATTGGTATTGCCCCATTTATACCATAATCTACTCCAGATTTTCTTATTACATAAATTAATATAGGTAGTATTACTCCATATATAATCAATTCTTTCCTTTTAACTAACCTATCAGTATTTTCACATACAGTTTCACAAAAATAAAAATATAATGAACAGAAAAAGAATATAAAAATTATATTCTGATTATTATATCCTTCAGTAAATGGGTAGGTTGAATAATTAAATACCTTGTCATATATAGGTTCAGATATAACAGAAAAAATAAGCAAATTTATCATATATTTTACTTTATTACTGGTTTTATTCCATGAATTTACAAACATAAAACAATATATTGGAAAAGCTATTCTACCAATACTTCTAAATATATAATTATTATCAACAATAAATTGAAAAACATTATTTTGAACATTTACTTTGCCAATATTATAAGTTATAGCTGCCGCAATATGGTCGATGAACATTGTAAGGCTGGAAATTATTTTTAAATGCCTTCTATTTAGTCTTTCTAAGTTCATAAATTACCCAACTCCAATTTAATATACTTTTTTATTGTTAAATATCCCAACTAAGTCCTTCTACTTCAGATTTATCTTCTACAACTCTTCTATTTTCTTTATCATCAAAATCTACAACCCAAAGTGTTTTTTCTAGTATATTTTCTAAATTATCACAATTATACCTTTTCTCTATTACTTCACGTAATCCAGGATTTTTTTCAAAGCTATACTCTGCCTCTTCAACCGTTCCATACCAATATCCTATTAGCCTAGTTTCTTCTCTAAATACACCATCATAGTTTGATGTGATTTTTTCCACATAAGTTTCACCATCTGTATGGCCTATAATTTGAACTGTTAAATTTGGATATTTTTCTCGGACTTTTTCTAGGCAAGCCCATAATTTAATTTCTTTTGGGTGTTCATTTTCTATTTCATAATATTTTCCATCATATAAAAATGAATTAAAAGCAGAAACATAACATTCTCCACCACCAGTTACTTCTCCATAACCGCTGTCCAACTCTTTAATAGGTGCATATAATTTAAAATCAATTATATCAGTAAACCTTTGTGGTACTAATATATCATCTAAATTGTCATCTTTATCATTCTCTAAAGCATCTGGATTTATCATTCTAATAAAATCTTTTACATTTTCCATTGGTCCTACCATTTTTATATCAAATTCACATATATTTGCCATAGTTAATCCCCCTATTTTATATTTTATATAATAAATTGTGTATTATTTAAGTTGATTTGAACTACCCCTATGCTAAAGCATAGGGGTTTCTTAATCCCATTGCTTAGCAATCATTGGAAGTTTTACACTCTTGACCTTGAGGTCTTAGTGCAGGGATGCCCAGAGATCCCTCTATAGGTCTTAACCTTTTACTTTTTGTGTTTTATTGTTTACTTTTGTATTTATTTGTATTTGTTTATGTTAAGTATGTTTGATTTATTTATACAGTATATTAACTTACTTTTAGCATATTTGGATATTCCAATATAGTATTTCTTACTTTATCATACACTTCTTTGTCGTTAAATGTAGACTTTCGTAATATATTGGCTGCACCATTTATATCTGCATTTAGAATTAGATTTTGATTATAATCTTTGTACAATCCTCTACTTATTCTTTTTCCTGAGAATTTAGTTTGATTATCTTGATTAGTTACTGAATTATAGATTATATAATCTAATGTTCCTTTCTTTGGAATGTCTTTGTAGTCTGGTATTGAGTCTTGAGACAAGAATGATGATTTACTTGTGTAGGATTCTTCTTGTTCTTTGTAGTTTATACCATAATACTTGCATAGGTATTTAAGTTTTTGCCTTATTTTAAATATTGGTATTTGAACAAAGTTTTGATTATTCTTTTTACCTATGTTGATATTTCTTTTAAAGTCTTTATTATATCCTACTACTATATTGCCTATTTTATTTTTTATACAGTAATTGATTACTATACGAGCAGATTTCCTCATACAATCTTCTTCCCTATTATTTCTTTTTTGTATTATATTGTCCATCTTTTTTGTAATCTTAGGGGATTTAGTGTTTTTATCACTGATTGACTTTAATCTTGATATCTCTTTATTGTACCACTGATTGTAACTTTTTAATTTTCTACCATTTATGATAAATGGTGACCCAGTGGTTGATACACAAGACATTAGATTATTTAATCCTAAGTCTACACCTAAATATTGTGATTTATCTAAATCCTCTATTTTATTACAAGATGTAGTGTAAATAATACATAATTCGAAATATCTAGCTTTATTTTTAGGTATTAGCTTTATTTGATTTATTTTATACTTATTTATATCTTTAAACTTATCGGGCAGCTTGATCTGTATATCCGTTAGGAGGCTCTTTTTAAATGCATATTCTTTAAAATCGGTGGAAAATGGTATTTTAAATATTCCTTTTTCGCAATTCTTTTTTGGGATAGATTTATAAGTAACTTGAAAATGTTCATCCTTTGGTAAGTAGTAGGGAGGTTTCTTTGTTTGTATTTTATTTATCTTAAAATATGACAAATAATTCTTATCTACTTGTTGTAGTATAGCTTGTGAACTAGCTGAATGCAAAAAAAAATAATTTGCACTTAAAACAACTTTATCAAGTATATTATAATTTATAAAAGAGGAAAAAGGTTTGTTTGATTGGTCAGGTGGTAAATTATTTAATTTATACCTCCAAGATAAGTATATTCTTTCTTTTTCTGACAATTCTATAGGTGCTTTATTTGGCATATTTATGTCTGAAACTATTTGAACCATTTCCATATTTGTTAGTTTATTTTCTCTATTGGAATTTAAATTAGACAGTTCTTTATATGCAGATCTTTCTAAAAATATTGCTTCATTATATAAGTTTTTAGAAAACTTTGTAATAAGTTTTAATATTTTATAGGCTCTTTTATCTAAGTTTCTTAATTTCATTTTATAAGTTAGCTGTATCTTATCCATTTTTTTTCACCTCCCTTGGTTTAATATGTAGTTTTTTACATTCTCTTCAGATACATTTCCGATTGTATTTATAAAATATCCACTTGACCAAAATACTCTCTTACCATATATAAAATTCTTTAAGTAACTCCCATAATCTTTCCATATATGGTATGTTGTGTAAGATTTTAAAGTTTTTACATAGCTGCTAAGATTTATATTGGGTTTGGTACTTATCAGATAGTGTATATGATCTTTATCTGTTTCCATATATTTTATTTCTACACCTTTTTAATACTTATTTCCTTTGACAGATGCTTTATATGATTAGATATCTCTACAGGTTGCAAAATTTTTCTTCTATATTTGCATACAAATACTAAGTGGTATTGTAAAATATATTTACTATGTGAACTTGTATTGTACACCTACTACGCCCCCTTCTTTTTTAACAAGATGATCACACTTATCCCCGATACTTTAGTATCGGGGTTTTGTGTGACATTTATTTATAATCACCATTCAAACATTTTATCATTGTCAAAATAATTGTTGTAATTACTTCTCAGCAAATTCATTATATTATCAAAACTACCAAGACCTATGTCATTTTTTATATCTTTTAATTGAAAGTCAAGGTAGGATATTAAATTATCTACATTAAATTGGAATTTATTTATTTCATTTCTATTTATATTAAAATAGTTTTCCAGATAATTTATCTGTTGGTCATGAAAAGGTTGAAAAGGTAAACTTCTATCAACATTTGAGGCATCCTCGAAGTTATTCATACTTGATAGAGCTTGCCCATTATCTAATATTATAAACTTACCATCCTTTAGATGGATGTTTCCATAGTGCCTATCTGGATTAGAAACTAATGCATCGAACAAAAACATTTCTATAAAAGATCTAATATTATTTTCATTCATAATATTAAATTTTTTTAAATTATTTAAAATCTCTAAATCATTATTTGAAGTTATATTATAAAAGTCCATTAAGTTCGTTAATTTAAAAATATTATCTTCATATTTACATATACTTAATTTATTAGAATTTGTATTTATTCCTTGAGGGCTACTAATTAAATTATATGAAACATAATTTAATTTTAAATATTCAGCTATTTTAGAACAGATTAATTCAGAATACGGTTCCTTAGAATATTTATACAATGAATCTTTCACTAAATATTTTACACCATTATCAAAATATATCCATTTATTAATCATGCCATCAGAGCTAAACTTATTTATATTATAGAATTCTAAGTCCAAAGAAAATCTCTCCTTCCCCAAAATCTACCCAATACTCATCTTGTATCATTTTGGCATTTGTAATCTTTACTATTTCTAGAGGACAGTAATATTTATTATGGTATCCTATTCCTTCTAAAAATTCTCTTTCGTCAGCCCTCCCACGTTCTCCAGGCCTTTTGCTAAGCCATATATCATATATTTGTTTATAGGTTCTTAAAGGTTCTTCTCCCCATAGTCCAAAACAACCAACTGGCCACTGAATATCTTTACGAATTAATTTTAGGTACTTATTCCCATCAATAACCTCTGTGACACCAATTATATCCTTACCTTTATATAAAGTCCAATTTTCTTTATTTAATATTTCTTGAGTTATTTCCATATTACACCTACTTATTTTAATTTATTCCCAACTAAAAATATCATCAATTAAATTATTATCAACCGACTTTAATAATAATCTATATCGTTTATTGATGGAATCTAATACTTTATCAAAATTTTCTTTTTCTATAAAATAATCAGGTAAATTAGATTTACTATAGTCAATACCCAAACCAAAACACTCATCAATTAACATCTGATAGTAAATATTTTCATCATTTACGTTAAACTTATTTATCAAATGATATGATTCTCTATATGATTCAAGTTTATGTTTTAAATCCTCTTCCGAATATGAAAACAAACTCATAAGAATTAAATACTCAAATGATTTGGGAGCTATAAAGATACTATTACTACTTTTAAGATTTAACAATGTACGATTAATATATGGTCCAAATCCAAGAGAATCAACAATAAATATACTATTATTATTCTTCTTTATCTTATATGGAATTCTAGATGCCCCTTTTGTACTAAATACACTGTAATTACTGAGTTCCTTATAAAATTCATATCCAGATTTCTCATCCTCTGTAAATATTTTATTAATATTTACATCTAATTTATCAGTTCTATAGTTATCTTTATATATTTTTACTAACTTATTAGCTCCATTATTATATTTTATTTCATATATATCCTCAATATCATAGGAAATACTTGGGTATGATACATCCCTAGTTATTATTACAAACTTATATCTTGTATCATTTACTAATGTAAAATATTCTTTGCTTTTTACATTGTCCCCTTCATCCATGAAATATATTGCATCTTCACTTAATTCAAATTTATTCCTTACCATTACAGGTGTTAAATGAATAAGTTTCTTTTCTGATTCAATTTTTATAGAATTGTATGAATCTTTATTATAATTTTCTATATATCTTATTAATGTACTCTTTCCAGTTGCACTATCACCAGTAATAATAGTGATTCTACCCTCGAGATTTAGTTTATACTCTAAATTATTTTCATAATCAGAAATTTTAATATAATCAATCATCTAACTCATCCTCCGGTATCCCACCTAGTATTATATCTGCCTGTTCCATAAATTCATCCATATTTTTTGTATATTTTCCGTTATTGATTATATATGCATCAAATTCAGTATTATAACCAAAATTCATTAAATGATGAAATGTTAATGTTATATCTTTCATTTTAGCAATATGAAGAATCCATTTTGCACAATTATCTCCACATTGACTTCCATTAAATATAACATCATCTCTTTTACAGCTATTCAATAATATTAAAGTTTTTACACCTCCAGAAAGCCATTGTGGTGGAATTGTTCCCAAAACTGGACTTTCTATTATATTTCTAGCAACAACTTTAGATTTATCAACATCTAAAATCATTTTTTTATTCAATTCATCGTCAAACCACTCTGATTTAAAATTAAAATCAAAAAATGCATCCACATTATAATTTTCATTAGGTAAACTACCAAAATAAACTTTTAACATCAAAAATCACCGTCCTATATTATTTATATAAATATTAAAATTATTTTTATAATTACTTTATAGTATTAATATATACAATTTGACTATATAAAATATAAAGTAGATATTGTTTATTAATACCTACTTCATAATTACTATAATTTTATTTGTCTATATAAGATTTAAACATGTTGTCTAACTTTTTCCCATTCTTATATATTGGGCTCACTAAATATTCTATATGTTGCCCGTTAATTTTCTTTAAGTGATGAGTTCTATTTAATATTTCCGGCTCTGATCTTTTACTTGCATTGTCCCATGCTTTATTATACTTTCCTAAAAGTTTAGATTGGTTCTTAATATGAATTGGATCAGTACAATTAAACTTAAACCATTTTCCATTATCTGTTTTTATTTCTAAATAAGTATGTCCTCCTATGGTACCTACTTCCAATGTATTATCATGTATATATTCTTCTAGTACATACCTATACTCTATTCCAGTTTTATCCATTAATTTAGCAGCTAATATAGTTGCTCCCTGACACATAGTTCTGCCATTTTTTAGACTTTTTATTTGTGTGTAGTTGTCCTCTGGACCTGGATTCATAGAATATGTTAATTTTAAATTGCTCATATACTTCATTACACTGTTAAATTTCTCTTTATTTGTATTACCAGTAGATTTAAAATTATCAACTAATTTATTAAAATAACCATCCTCTATTTTATCTGGAAATATGTATTGAAACCTTAAATAATAATTATATTTACCGGCCATATCGGCATAATTTTTATCATTAAGTTCTATAGTATCTAGATAATCTTTAAAAGTCTTATTACTATCTACTTGAAAATGAAATTGGTCCATATTTTGTGCACACACTGTTGATGTTGCCAAGGTACCACCTATTACCCCGACAATAATTACATTTTTAATATTTTTCAATAAAATCGCCCCTTATTTATTTTTTTTTTATAATATTCATTTCATTTTATTTACGTAATAAGAGGGTAAATTTTTAATAGAAAATTGACAGTGTAAATAAAAAATGAGATTAGTGTTTTAAAATTATCACTAATCTCATTTATTTTTTAGTTGAAAATATCCAAATCTAGTTTCTTTTGAAGGTGTATACCCAATAGGCTTTGTTAATATGTCTACATTCATTTCTTCTAATCTAGATGACTGCCCATCGTGCATATGACCAAATATATATATCTTATTATCTCTTAATTTGAGATTTCGATAATAACATTGATACCCAAATCCCCATTCTGGACCAAATTGATCCAATACTGGTACATGGCTCACAAATATATCTACATCATCAATAACTTGATTGTAATAGTTTAAGTCATTTTCTGATTCTTTATATATTCTAGGTAGCCCGACATATTTACTATCATTCATTCCGAGTATATCAATCTGAACCGAAGGATTATTCATATCATACCATAAGTTACAGCCCGCCACCTTTATTCCATTCGAAAATTCTATAATACCAGATTTTGAAGATAACCTATATATATTCGGATAATCTTCTAAAAACTTATCTAGTCTATTTAATCTCCAATGTTTATCATATCTCTTCTTCTTGTCTCCATATGAGTCATGATTGCCATCTACAAATAAAATATATTTCCATTTTTTACTAAGTATATCTAGTATTTTATAAGTATCATTATTGTTATTAGAGAAATCTCCTGCAATAATTAATACATCAGACTGATTTACATCTTTCATAAACCATTTAGGGGTATATCTTAAATCAACTTTATCTTTATAATGATCAACATGTAAATCTGAAGTATAATTAAAATCCTTTAATTCGTAATTTATTATTTTCTTTTCCATTCCACCTCACCACCAAAACAAATTATGAAATTTTGACCACAACTCCCAAAATTCATTCTCTTCTGGTAATATTTCAAATCCATGATCGTCTGATAATACTGTTTCAGATAGTTTTATTAATTTATTTAATATTTGTTCTTGATTATATTCTTTTCCTTTATATTCATAAGTTCTATAAGTCATATCTATAATATCAGAAGCAGTATCTTTGTACATTCTTAATCTTTCATATAGTAGTTCTAAGATATGGTAATCTAAATTCCAGGTTTCTCTTTCATCAAATCCATATATTTTCCTTTGCCTTTCCAATCTTTTTCTTACTGAAGGTTTTTCAATATCTATATCTCTTATGCTAATATAGTCATCAGATAATCCATACAAATATCTTCTTCTTCTCTTATATGACTTATGTTTCATTAAAATTCCTCCTGTTTATATTATACTCAATCTATGTCCCATTTCATTAATGCATTCTCATATATAGATTCTTCTTCCTCATATTCACTATCTATTTTATCTTCTAATATATACCATTTTGGAGTCGTATCTTTCATATAAAAACTCTTTCGTAAAAGGTTTTCTGGCATATATGCATATCCAAACATCTCAGCCTCTTCTTCATCTATAAAGAAGTGTTCACATAAAGTACCTTTTTCATATTTTAATTTTCCATTATTGATATATACGTGTTCACTTTCATCATATTCATCAATTTCAGCTATAATTTCAAACTTTAGGTTGTCTATCTTTGTTAAATCATTTAATGATAATCTAAGTGATTTATCTACATTTTCCTTAATTTCTAAGTCATACATATCTTCGTCATAGGGTTCATTATCAATCAAGGCACCTTTTAAAGTTTCTAATGTCTCAAAATACATTGATAATTCATATTCTCCACTATTTAATTTAGTTATACCTTGATAATCTAAATATATAACATAAAAATATGGTTTTTTGAAATCACTTCTTGTGTATTCTTTATAATCGCCACTTAATGTAAAAAGATCATCGCCAGTTTCAAAATAATCTGCAATTTTCTTTAAATCTTCTTCATTTCCCCTTGCTCTACAATAACAAGATACTACTGCCATAATATTACCTCCTATTTTAAATTATTTTATTATTACATATTATTTAAATATTTGTATGTATTTTATTTATACTATCTTATAAACAAAATGTAGAAAGATTTATACTTTCATATAATTCTTTCTACATATCTTTAATTTTTCTTATATATCATATCATATTCAATGGAATTTAAATCTCTTAATAATTTATAATCTTCTAGTTCCCCACGAACTATTACTTTTGGTGTATTTTTCCCAAATCTACTACAAGTATATAGGGTAATTAGTCTTTTATCTGTTGATTGTTCATTTATATATTTAGTATCGTTATTATTTACAACTTTATTAAAGACTACATTATATATATACATGTAATTGTCATCTGTTACATATATTTTTGATTTAGGCTTTATTCTATTTATTCTTGCAAAACCTAAATTTCTAGTATTACTCATTCTATGTGATGCTAATATATAATTTCCATATTGCCCTGCAGATATTTCACTTCTAGGTATTTGTTCTGATGCCCCAAGCAATAGATGGGTTGAATTTACTCCTTGAAATATTGGTAAATTAAGATTTATACTAGGTATTACTAATCTACCATCATACTTAACATTAGAAAATTTTCCTATATTTTGAAAATAATCTTCTATAGTGGCCTCATCAATATTATCAGTATTAAATTCTGGATCTAAACCTTCGCCACCACCACTATTTTTATATTGCTCTTCTGATTCAATCTTATTTAATCTTAATTGCACTAGGTAATTTAAAATATCATTTTGTTTGTATTTCATTAAACTTATTGCAGTTAATAGAAGAACTAAAATTAATAGTATTTTTTTATCTTTATTTCTCATTTTATATACCTTTACTTATCAGTTTTTGTTGATTCTTTCTTGTAAATCTTGAATAAATAATATGCTATAACTATCAAAGTAATTACTTGTATATAATTTAACCAGCTACTTTCTAAAAAACCTGTTTTTGTATATTTTCTATCTGGCTCTGGAGTCTTATGTGTCTTGTCAGGTTCGCCATCGGGAGTATTATCTTCTATATCATCTGAATTTTTCCAATCTTCATTATCATTATCTGGTTCTACTGGCTTATCTGGCTCAATTGGAGTGTCTTTTTCATTCCATTCCCTTAAACCTAAATCTTTATTTGGGTTAGGCTTATCTGGAGTTTCTTCTTCAATGTAACCAGGAGTTTTGCCACCATTATCTGTAGGTAATACAGGTTTTACTGGTTTATGGAAATGCTTAGGATATATGGTTAATTCTGAAACGATTTTTACATCATCACCAACTGGAAGTCCAAATTCTAAATCTTTGGATCTTTCAAATCCATCTGCTGTTTTAACTTCTTTTAATGTGTACATACCATAAGGCAATGATACTATAGAAGTTGAAGAATCTATCTTCTCCACTGCAATTTCATTATTATTTTTGTCATATATTTTGTACTCAAAGCCACTTATAGATTCATTATTTTGGTTTATATCTTTTATAATAATTTTAGTTTCAGAAGTCTTAGCACATACTGAGCTACTGATTATTATAAACATTACTAATAATGATATAATTAACTTTTTTATATTTTTATTCGTACCAGTCAAAGTATTCATCATACTCATCCTCCTCTTCGTTATTTGTTCTTCTAAATGTGAATAAGAATATTATAATAGCTATTAATAATAGAATTATTAACTGTATTTCATACATGGATAATGTTAGTTTTCCTTTAGGTATCCCATTACCATCATACTCAACTTGATCACCAGTTACTAATAATCTATGCGAGTTTATCCCCGTAGGTGTACAAGTTCTTAAAGTTACTTTAGGAGTATTATCCTTTATCCAATGCCTATCTTCATCTACTGGCTCTACTACTTGTATATTCTTGACTTGAAATTTAGTTATATTATTTTCTTGATCTTTTATATAGAACTCATCATTTTCTTTTACTTTTTGAAGATTTATAAATAGGTCTTTCATATTATCCCCATTATGTGAAGTTAATATTGTATTTTGATGAGGTTGAGGTATTAATGTTCCCGTACCTTCTATTATTCCTACACCTTTTCTTAGTGCATCTTCTGAAGTTTCATCATATATAGGTATTGTTAGGTCTATAGACGGTACGTATAATACACCTACCATATTTAACTCTAACTCTGCCAAATCTACTGTACTCTTATCTGTATTCTTTTTAGCCTCTAAATTGGACTCGAATTGTTTTATCTCTGCTAATTGTTCTTGTTTAGATTTGATATTGGTATTATATAACAAAAATGCACAAACTAAAATTACAATTAATGTTAATATTCTTGTTATCCAAGTCCTTATATCTATATTTTTCATTTTATCACCTAATTTATTGTTGCAAATGCATATCCTCTATTCTTTAAATTATCTATTACAGATTGTAAGGATTTAACAGTTAATTTTTTACCTAAAGCATCGTGCATTAATATAACTACACAGCCACTACTCTTATTTGCATTAATAGTCTTATTTAACATATTAACTGTACCTTCCGCTGTCGTAGGTCTATTTTTCTTAGGTTCAGCATCTCCTGTCATAGCGTTCCAATCTATCCAATATATTCCGTGCTTTGCTAATTTAATATCTGCATCATATAAATTCTTCCAAGACATATGTCCGCCTGGGTATCTCCATACTGTTGCTTTATAATTAGGTCCAAGATATTTTTGTATTTTCTTTTCTGTATCTAAAACTTCTTTTACTATTCTGTCCGTATTTCCTTTTCTATTAGGATATAATAACTTATAATCATGTGTATAAGAGTGTATAGCTATTTGATGTCCTTCATTATAGGCTCTTTTTAATGTTTTTGCAGTATTATCATTTATATTATTTCCTACAACAAAAAATGTTGCTTTAATATTATTCTTTTTCAATATATCTAATACTTGGGGTGTTATTACATTATTAGGTCCATCATCAAATGTTAAGAATGCTAACTTTTGTGCATCTTTACTGTAGGTTTTAGTTCTTATTTTATAATCTGTATAATCTCTTACCCAATATGATTTATATGATTGATTATTTTGTGCAAATACTGAAGTGACTAGGGTTAGTAATGTTAATATAAATATTATAATCTTTTTCATTTATCATTTCTCCTTTTTAATATGTAAAGGAGGACTTTATGCCCTCCTTAGTTTATGATTGTTTTAATTTATTTGTATTATTAGTTATTTTCTTTCTTTCTGTCTTTCTTAAGAGCTACTACTGATATAAGTAGTGCAGTTCCTAATACTCCAACTGTAATTGTAGCTTTTTCATAACCTGTCATTGGAGCATCTACTGTTCTATAATTCACTATTTTAGGTATCTCTGTTAGGGATGCCTCAGTATCCTCATCTATAGTAAAGTATGTTCTATTGTCTTTATCAAAATCATTTATCCTATATCCTTCAGGAGCCTGAACTTCTTGTACAAAATATTTAATTAACTTTCCATTTTCATCTTTGGAAGATAGTCCGTTAATTTTTAAAATACCGTCATCTCCAGTAGTATATTCATCAAATTTCGCAGGAATTGACTCACTTACCCAAGTACCACCAGAATAAAATTCAAAATAAGCTTTTGATGTATTTCCTTCATATTTAACTTCTCTACCTAATCTGAATACAGCATCTTTAAGTGGAGTTTCTACAAAATTAGTTTTCCATAACCCATCATTTACTTTTTTGAATGATTTTGAGTATGTTTTTACTGTAGTTGTTTTGTCTGGTCCATCAGGCTCATTAAATTGTTTATTATTTATAGTATATGATGTAGTTATGTTATTTTTAAATTCTTTAGTATTTTCTATTTTAGCATTTTTGTTTAATGATGCAGTGTATTTTAGTATAATTGGTTGAATATTTATAGTATCGGCATTTTTTGGAAATGAATTTACTGTTAATTTAATAGTTACTTCATTTGTATTATCTCCAGTAACTTCTATTTGTGCACCCTTAATTTCTGTATTATCTATTGTATATGCCTTAATACTATCTTTCTTAATAATAATATCTTTATCTGCAGTATCATGAATAGTTATAGTATCATTTCCTGAAAAATTAGTTGGTGGATTTACATTTATACTGTATTCTACATCTTGAAAAACGCTTATAGATTTACGATTACTAGATTTACTAGTTTTAACTTTTTCAGAGTTATATATCTTTTTCATACTATCATTTAGCTCTTGTACATTGTTCTCAATTTTTTCAGACCATTTACCATTGGTATACTGTAATTTATAGTAAGAGAAATCAGTTGTTACTTTAAATACATATTGATTATTTGTATTGTCCATTGCAGTTTTTGATGCTAAAGTTGTTACATTTACTTTCTCTGTATTGTTAGCATCTAAACTATCTACTTTATCAGAATCAATTTCCACTAAATAGTAATTGCCAGGTTTAAGACCTTGAACTGTAAATGTACCATCTGATTTAGAGGTAAATACTGCTTCTTCATTTCCACTACCTGTGAATGGGGTTCCACTTCCAGGTAATCCTTTATATAATTTAAATTTTGCACCTTCAAATGGTATTTGCTCTTTTTCTCCATTTTTATTGAATTTTTCAACATATTTAGTAAACTTTAATTCCCTTTTACTTTCTTCAATTTTATTTTTAGGGTATATATGTGATTCAGTTTCTCTATTAATTGGTAATTGTAATATCATTGGTTGGGACTTTTCTGTAACTGTTAATGGAGACTTACTTTCAACTAATAAATAGTATGACCCAACTTTATTACTTTTAGGGATCTTTAAAGAGAATTCAAGTGGATCTTTAGTATCTTGTGTTTTAGTTATACCTTCTCCTTCTATCAACCCTTTTCCTTTATCAGTTAATGTATTTTTATCATTATCATATAATAATCTAGCTAATGTTATTGAATTACCATCATTTTCTTTCATTGCTTTATTGAATTCTTCAGTATTAAGTTTATATAATGTAAATGAAACATTTCCATATTCTGTTGGATCATATTCATTAACACCTTCTGGATACTCCCCTATAGGATCCCCATTATTAGTAATTTTATTAGAAGGGTCATTAGTATACATCAATTTGTGTACATATAATGTCATATCAATTTCTGGGGTATTATCTGCTGGGTCAATATTTTTTGCACCACCCGCAAATACCGGCATTACAAGTCCTAATAGCATTATGAATACCATTAAGGAACTCATAATTCGTTTTGTGCTGTTTTTCATAGCATCTACTTCCTTTCTTATGTTTAAAACAATCATTTTAATTTATCACAAATAATAATTGTGAACTATATTGGAATTTTTAAATAATATTTACTATTGTTTTGTATAGTAAAGTTAGCTAGATGCTCAACTTCGTTCGCATCATACGTCAACCTTAATTGTTAGTTGTTAGTTATTAGTAGTTAGTTGTCAATTATTAGTTGTCAAGTGGCTCTAAGACTGGACGAAAACCATTAGTGCTGTCAGCATAGTCAGCATTACCAAAGTCCGAAAGCGCAGCGCCAGCACTACCATAGCATTTACCACGACGAGAACGACTGCCAACAAGATAAGAATATTCTTGTGTCCAGTTATTTTGACCATTGGGACCAGTACCACTACCTCTATTGTCTATAATTTGTCTACCATATTGAAATTTAGTCCGTGCACCCAATGTCAAGTCTCCAAACCAGTTGTATTGGGCAGTATTAGTTATATATTTTCTCAAATAGTAGTCTATATTTCCATCTGATTGTCTTAATAAATCCTCAGAATAGTTACTGTTATCGGTATCACTTCCAAATCTATATCCTTGCACTAATGGAAGTATAACCCTATTCCATTCAGAGTTATTGTTATCATTATTATCTCTGTATATTTTTTGATTAGTTACATCCCCCCCATAATTTGTTTTTCCTTGGAGTAGACGAGTAATATATTTCTTTCCATTGACTTCTTTCATATAAGCTTTATATGGTCTACCATTATTTTCATACTTTTTTGAATTCGATCTTGGTAATTTCGTATCTGGATTTATGACATCCCACCCATATACCATACCTGCGGAATGAATATGGTTCCAGGAAATATTTTTTAATATTGGTTTTTTAGCTACATAAAATACCCTAGGTCTACCATTGCGAGTATATTTATAATCGGTAAATTTCAACCACATGCCACCATTAACTTCTTCATATTTATTTTGATCTATTATTTTCTCTGCATTTGTTGAGTACATTACTTCAGGTATTTGAACATCAGGTGCTTTCTTTTTAGCTTCCTTTCGTAAATCATTATAGGTTATACCCAGCTCATTACCAGTTACTTCTCCTTCAAATACTACACCGTCATATTCTTTTGGGGCTACTTCAAGGACGGGGCGAAAACCAAATTGGTCCCCATTAGTATTGTAAGTACCATGATAAGAGGTTGCTGCTCCTTGAGTTGCACCATCCTTACCACGAATAGAGCGGCCACCAGAAGTATGCTCTTGAGCCCAATTCCATTGCCCTTGATACTCTACACCATCTATATCCTTGCTATTATAGATAAAATCGTTCGATGCACCCAGTGTTAAATCACCAAACCAGTTATATCGGGCAGTTTGAATTTTGTAATCATTTATTACATAACTTTCACCATCATTACCATCGCGTAATGCGGGTCCTAAGCATGTATTATTATTTGTATAAAGTCCAATTCGATATTGTTTTGTTAATGGTAGTATAGTTCTATTCCATTCTGAATATGGTGCATCTTTGGTATTATAACTTTGATGATTATGTTTTTTTGTATCGAAGTCGCCATAATTGGATAGTCCACGGGGGAGTCGGACAATAAATTTATTATTGCCTCCTCTATCTTCTAATATAGTAGCTTTATATGATGCACCATTATTAGTATATTTTTCTGGATCCTTTTTGGGTTTTTCTGTATGTGAATCTATTACATCCCACCCATACACCATGCCAGCTGAGTATATTGTATCCCAATTGATATTTTTCAATATTGGTTTTTTAGCTACGTAAAAAACATGTATTTTACCGAATTGATCTCTATCAATAAATTTTAACCACATACCACCAACATTTTCTTCCTTTTCATTTTGTCCATATATTTCTTTTGATTCAGATTCTGTTATAGATGGTTTTTCTCCTTTACCTGTTTTATCTTTTACGTATTTCCTAAGGTCTCCATAGGTTATTCCTAATTTGTTGCCAGATACCTCACCTAGAAACCTTGTTCCTGGATCTCTATACAGTTTTATTGTTTTAGATTTGTATTTTGGCTTACCACTTTTATCTGTTGGTATTTCTTCAATTAAATCTATTGGACCCCATTTATTGTCTGTAAATGTAATTGTACATTTTCCATCTTGATCTGTTGTGCAAACATCCTTCTTATCTATTTGAAATTTTATTCCTTCAAGTGGCTTTCCACTTTTATCTTTCTTAGTAATACTTATCTTATCACGAACTAATATATACTTCTCTTTCTCCTCTTTTGTTAACCCATCATAAAATTGTTCCCATGGTGGCACTATTGTGTCTAACTTCCCATCTTGTACTACTTTAATGTTAGTTTGGATGCCATCTCCATCAGATCCGTCTGACTTAAATATATATTTTTCTGGATATACACTAGAGCCGTTCTTTTCTAAATAATATATATCACCTTGACTTATTACAGATGATGTTCCTGAATTAGACCATGGATCTGTTGATTCACTGGGTTTACTATTATCATCAGTTGTAAAATCCCTACCACTGGATGCTGCAAATAGTTGCACAGGTAATACTGAAATCCCTGTTAATAATGCCAATGAAAGAGATATTATCTTTTTAAATCTCATATCTATTATGCCTCCTTTATTTACAAAGAAGATAAGGGAGATTAGTCCCCTATCTTATCCTTATTTATCTTTTTTCTTTTACTTGTTAAAACTGCAATTCCTAAAATACTAGATATGATAAAAATAGTAATTATGGATTTTTGGTAACCTGTAATTGGATGATCAATTATTTGATACTTATTGTTAAATTCTGCTTGTTTTAAAGGTCCTCCTATAAGGTTTCCTTCTTTATCAGTTTTGTAGTATTTTATTTCAGGTCCTGTAATCTTACCATCTACCTCTTTAAATTCTACTTCAGCTAAATAAATAGTATTGTCATATTTAATAAATAAATCGCCATTACTAGATTCTTTGATATAATATTTATACACTGTTTTACTATCTGTGTTTAATTTATTTTTTATATCTTTTTGATTTAATTGCCTAGGTTTAAATACTATTAAGCCTTCTTTGTCATTAAAAGCATTATCTATTACATTAAAGTCATTATCCATTAAAGTAAATTTAAATTGATAATTATTTATATACTTATTTCCATTTTTGTCTGTATTTTTACCACTACTATCTAATATATTCTTTTGTGCAGTTATATTTATATTTAAATCTTGAGTTTTATCATCAACTATACCTTTTTCATTAAATATATTTGTAATAACCACGTCCATATCACTGTCAGGCATAATTTGACTTCCATTAGTAATTGATTTCAATATATATTTACTATCTTGATTTAGTACCTCGGTTACCTTATATTCATAACCTACTGGAACTGCTACAGATCCTTTTTCATTATGTTTTAAGTTTAAGGTATTTGTTATTGTTGATTCTTTATTATTTGGATCTGTATATTTTACCTCTATTTTAAAGTTATCATTATCCAGGTTATCATTGTAATTTTCAATTACTTTTTGTACATTTAATGTTCTGAATTTCAACTCATTTTCAAATATTAAAGCATTACTACTATTCGATAGATCTATTTCTTGACCATTTACTTTAATAGTATCCGGAGAAGATACAGAAGTTCCATTTTGTTTTAAATCAAATTCAATTTTATATTCTTTATTACTGTAATTAATATTATTCTTGCCAGTATTAACTTCAGATAATATAAATTGATTACCTGTCGGCTTCATTACACTCAATGGAATATTATCAAATACTATATTTTCATCTTTGTCATTTGTAGCATAGTAATTTAGTTCATTGTTATCGACAGAAGTTAATTTAAATTCAAATTCTTTATCTTCAAGACCTCTTCCATTTAATATCTTTTTAGCTTTTAGTATAAATTTATTAGCCTTATCTGTGTAATCTGGAGTATGACTATTCTTAACTGTAATAGATTTATCTTCTTTTCCAATAGTACCATCTAATTCAGAATTTGGTTCTTGTGTCCAGTTTTTTGTAGGTGTTTCTACTATTCCATATTTAGAACCTTCTTTTATATCTAATTCCTTAGATTCACCATTTCTTAACTTGAATGGTTCTCCATCTACACCATCTACATTTACAGTAAATTCAAATTCAGGGTTTAGTCCAAAATTATTTGTAGAATCTTTAGTTATAGTTAATTTATGAGTTTTTGTAGTGTTATTAAATATTATTGGAATATTTTCTACATAGTTAACTGATAATTTACCTGAAATATTGGTTACCTTTAAAGTTATATCCCATACTTTATTATCTATATTATACTTAGAATTATCATCTAATTTTACTTCACTTAATTTAAATTTATACTCACCTTCAGATTTGAATTTCAATGGGAATATAAATTTTCCAGTATTATTGTCTGCACTGATAACCACGCCATCTACATCAATTATATTCTTTGAATTTTCTGAGATAGGTTCTAATTTAAATTTAAAATCATCTGAGCTAGATTCTTTTCCATCTAACTTCTTTGTACCTTCTAGGTTATAATTAGCCACGGGCACATTATATATATTTGTTGTGACTGCTGGATTATTAGTATTTCCAGGTTTAATTATACCTGAAGTATCTTTTTCCTTAATTATTGACCACTTTTCATCTGATTTTGGATCTAATACTTCTTCAACTTTATATTTTAATCCTGAAGGTAAGTCTTTAAATGTTATCTCTTCATCTTGTCTAAGATCAACAAAAAATTCACCTTTATCTGATGTTAGGTTTAAATTATCTACTTCCCAAATTGCATATAATGTTAATATACCCTTTTTCACTTCTGTTTCTGATTTAGTAATTTTTGTTATAAATTTTGTACCGTCAGCAGATTCCGACCAACCTTTAAATTTATAACCTGCTTTATAGAATTGATTTTCTGGTAATGGAAAATCTTTCCCATATTCTGCAGTTACTTGGCTCATACTACCCTTACCACCATTTGAATTAAATTCTATTGTATAGTTAGGCGCTTTCCATATTGCATATAGATTTTGTTCTTCATCAGGATTCTTAAATCCACTTTCTGGATATAATTTACTATCTTTAATACTTTTTCCAGGAATATAGTCTGGTTTTGCTGCCTTATCGTTACTTGACCAGCCCTTAAATACATAACCAGATTTTGCCCATTTACCTTCATTATCCGGAAATACTTCTGACTTATCTAAATCTTCTTTATTTAAAGCTGGATATATTTTAGTAAAGGACTTTGTTTCCCCGTTGTTGGCATGGTATCTAAATGTTATTCCATAAGGTTCATTTGTTAGTTCTAGGTTAGTATTATTAAGGCTACTTCTAGATATATAACCAATATCAATCACATTTTGCGTTTTGCATTCAAAAACATCGTTTGGGCATTTATTAGTTGTATTATCTGCAGCCACTGGATTTACATTCATTTCTGGACTTATATTCAATTTATCTTCTGTAACCTCAGTTTCTTTCAATTCTAAAGGCTTTTCACTATTTAAAGATGTTGCTTTAAGATTATTTGAATTTTTATACTCAACTACTTGACCATTTAGTTTTATTGGTATTATTTCTTTATCCCCAGTAAAAGTTATCTTAAATTTAAACTTCTTTTCTGGTGTTTTATTTGCATTTTCTACCAATTTTCTAACTGTTAAAGATCCATCTTGTCTTGTATTTATGAACTCAGGAGTATTATTATTAGCTTCACTTATTTTTTTGCCTTTTTCGTCAAATCTTCCTTCATATACAGTGCTTACTGATAAAGTGCCATCACCATTGTCAGATATTTCATCCTTAAATTTCAAATACTCAGAATTTGTCTTATAAATATTTACATTTGTCTTAGTTTCTCTAACTACATATTCAAAAGTTTTGCCAATGTCATTTTGAGTATAGTAGCTATTCTTTTTAAATTCCACTAAAGATCCAATATTACTTGCAGTTGCTACTTCTGTTTCTTTAGTGCCCTCTAATTTATATAGGGTAAACCCAAATTCCCCAGATTTTATTTCACTATTTGAATATTTTATCTTTTTTACGAAAGATATATTTAAATTACCTTTTGCTTCATATTCATTTCTAAATTTCATACTGTTATCTTTTGTTTCATATTTTGGAATTGCAGTTATTGTGCCATCTCCATTATCTTGAAGTGTTACAGTTACTTTTACCTCTCCACTATCGTATTTATAACCTTTAAGGTTGTCTTGTCTTTCTTTGATAGTATATTTCAATTCACCTTTTCCATCAACTAAATTTAAATCTTTATCAGTATATATAATTGGATCAAAATAAATTTCACCCTTTGAACCATTCCTTACAGATTGGATTATTTTTCCATCAGAATTATATAAATCGAATAGGAATTTATATCCTTGCATTTTTTGACCTGTTAAAACTTTTTCACCTTGTAGTATGACTTGTCCAGTTGAAGAATAATGATTTAGATATTCTATGGCATCTTCTCTACCAGATTTCACTACTATAGATTTTTCAGCCTTGTCAGTTGTAAATCCATCTTTTTTTAATTCAGTTATAACAACTTTTGAGCTTACTGGAATGTCTTTTATAATTAATTCCCCAGATTTATCATTGGTTGCTTTTAATTTGACCGTACCACCAGTTGATATTTTTCCATTACCCAATTTAGATTTATATTTATAAGTATTTGATTCGATTGAGCCATTTTTATCGTATATCTCAACTTTAAATTCAAATTCTTTTTCGCTAGCCTGCTTAGTTACATTGTCTAGTTTTTTGATAAGTTTTACATCACCAAATGGGTAGTAAATATTAGTTATATCATAGTTTTTATACTCAGCTGGTTTATATCCTTCTATATAACCTTTTTCAACTACTCTATAATCTATAGGCTTTCCATTTTCATTTTTATATACATTGTTGAATTCATATTTCCAGGAATCATCTTTCGCAGGTACTACTTTTGTACTATCAACATTTTTATCATTAGCTTTTAAAATGACTGTTATACTGCTAGGTCTGTTTAATTTGGACTCGATCGTAGGCTTTTCACCTGCTTTGATATTATTTTTCCACTTCTTCTCCCCAGTTATATTTATTCTGTAAGGATCATGATAGTTGACAACATCAAATACTAACCCAATACTGTCCTTAGTTTCTACCTTTTTTGCAACTCCTGGCCTAAATTCGTAATCTTCAAGAGTAGGTTCCTGTTTAAATGAGTATGTTATAGGGGTTCCATTTTCGTCTTGGTATTCAAGATTGTCTATAATCTCTGTCCAATTATTATCTTTATTTAATTCATATTTTTTTCCAGTTGGTTTTCCATTTTGTAGTATTTCTAGTTTTGAACTACTAGTTTCATTTCTTATTCCATCCCTATTATTATCATCTTTCCAATGATTTGTCACTTGGATATAGAAAGGTTTTATTCCAATTTCTGTAGGTTGGGAGTTTTGAGCAGTCTCTTTATTATTTATATCATCAGTATCTTGTATATAAAGCATTGAACCCCTATTAGACGCTATCTTGTTTTCATTTCCAACATAACTTGGAGCTTTCATATTTATATCTATGAATAATGATTTACCTTTTCCAAGAACGTAATCTGCATTATTGATAGTCTTTGAAGCATCTATAGCTATTGCTACTATGGTACTTTTATCTGCTGGCTCTTTAGTTGTCCATATATTCTTATTGCTTAAAGTCATATCAGAAGTTTTGCCATTTTTAGCATCTAAATCAATATCTTTCTTTATACTGTAATAAATAACTGGTTTTATCTTCACATTTTCTAATTGACTTACATCTACTGACCTTAATTCACCTTTCCAAGTATTTTTTATTTCTTGATTATTTAATATTTTATTATCATCTAATTTATCATAAAACACTATTCCTTTAGATGTATTCTTTTCATCATTAGTTAAAGATAATCTATATTTATAAAATCCAGAACTGTAAACGCTTCTACCTTTTCCAGTTGTAAAACTACCATCTGAATTCACATCTACGTATTTAGATACACCTGTAACTGCAGATTTATCTACAGTTATTTCTTTACTATGCTTCTCAAACAAATAAGAGTTGTTATTATCTACACCTTCTGGATTTCTTATTATATCTGAAATATCTTTTGGTGTATATTTATTTCTTCTACTGCTTGCAGAACTGTTTTCACCTAAATATCCTTTTGAAATTCCGATATCTCCTTCATTTCCAGATTTATAAGCAGAATCACTATTAACAATGAATTTTATACTTCCATTGGAAATATCTGCATAATTTCTCATCAAAGCCCAAGTATAATATGCTTTATATGATATGCTTGGTGTATCGCAAAGTCCATCGATACCTAATATTGATTTTCTCCAAGTATTATCACCAAATTTCATTTGATAATTTGGATTATGCCTAGTTTTTACAATTAATAAGTCTCTACCACTATCTTTATAGTTTTTCTCTAGGTTTATACTCTCTATACTGTCCCCATTATTAACTGCAATACTATTTATATCTATATCTACTCCCCTAGGTAACAGGTCGTACCAAGTTCCTGAAGTCTCTTTTTTTATTATACCTTTTGATATTGCATCTTTCAACAATTCTGGATCAGTTATATTTGTCTGATTATCAGCATTTAAAGTGTAATTCAATACTACCCTACTATTTTCTGCATCATTAGTATAATTAAGTTCTTTAGTGAGCCTATATCCTTGCATAGCTCCCATTAAGTGGTCATGTCCATAGTCTGAAGAAGATGAAACTGATGAATGCTCACTTCTACCCTCTGCTTTAGATAGAAAACTTATCCTATACAATGGTGTTTCTTTATCTAAAGATTGTGAAGCTATTTGTTTAATATTATCTGTAGACTTTATTGTTACAGTTGGTTTTATAGTAAATCTGTATCCTGGAAACCCAGATTTAAAAACTAATTTATATGATTTAGTCCCACTTGGAAATGTTAGTGTATTTTTACTATATATTGATCCATTTTCTGTAGTCAATTCAAAGTCATTTTCTGTTATACTACCACTTGCAACTTTTTTTTCATTATTTTGGTAGTCTATTGCATATATTTCAACATTATTTCCTTTATCTGTAATTTCTAAATCTTTAACTGAATTAACTTTTTTATATCCATAATTACCAACTGGCAAATATCTATATTGGATTTTACCATTTTCTTCAACATATCCATATTCACTTGTTAGATATTTTATATAATCATATATTTCATTTTCTAGGAAGGTAATAGATTTTAATTCATAATCATTGTCATTTATAACATCGTCTTCTAATATGTTATCTTCCATAGTTGCTATAAAGCTTCCCTTACGATATGCATCTAAGCTATCTTCTTTATTGCTACCTGTGAAATTAGGATAGGTAAATGGTAATGCCCAAGCTATTAAATAAGTTTTATATGTTATATCCACATCTTGACCACTATTTAATTGATTTAGCGCATAATCATAAATACCATAGTATTTATAACCATTCCATTTTTTATTAATACCATCTCCATATTTAACTGTACCAAAATGATTATTTGGTGCATTAAATCTAATTGGAGTATATGGAACAGTTAATGTAGTATCTTTAGAAGTAACAGTTCCATCATCTGTCGCAGTCATGGTATATGTTGTTTTTACACTTAGATTATATTGTTTTGATTCAGCAAATTCACTAACTGGATATGAATTATATGTTGTTACATAAAAACCTCTATCTTGACTAGATACAAATCCCTTAGGAATATCAATTTCGACTTCTTGACTATTAATTAAATTAGTATTTTTTATAACTTTATTTCCATTTGAAATTCTTATTCCTAATATTTTTCCACTATGGGAAATTGCTTCGGATTTAACTTTTAACTTAAATGGTTGAGTTGCCTTGTGACTTATATATGTTGTATTATCTGTATACACATACCCACCCACATTTGATTTAGGTTCTAATTCCTTCGGAAAAATATCTGGATATGTTTCATATGGATAGCCTTCTTTACCAGATGCATCTGTAATTTTAGCTATAGTATCTACTTGTGCAAATAGTTTATTTTGATATTCCCTGGAATATTCATGATCGTTATAATTTAGTGCCATTGAAGCTTTTAACTCATCTGTTTTATATCCAGTATGCAAATCTTTTACTATTTCAGGATTTGGAGCTTTATAAGTAAATTCTATAAATCCAACAGTAGATTTAGATAGCTCTTGAACATTAACAAATGTAATATATTCTTCAGATTCAATATATGCAATAGGTTGCATATTATTTGGATATCTTGGAACTCCTAATGTTATATTACCAATAAGTTTTCCATTTCTATCTCTGAATACTTGTTTTGGAATCTTTATTTCCAATGTGCCAGGTTTAAATGTATTAGAATCTGATTTTAATTCATAATATAATCTAGCTCTTAAGTCATTGGAGTTTTCTGTCCAATCTAATTTCTTTGTTGTCGAAGAATCATCGTTATTTCCATTTAACCAAGTTACTGTAAATTTATTGATTGGATTGGTATTTCCTGAAGTTAATTGATTAGTATTTAATTGATCGCTAATTTCTAAACTTTCAGTATCTACTGTATCTTTATTTGTTGTGTTCCTATTTATCACGTCTCTATTTGTATTTACTAAATGATCTAATTTATTAACTGCATCTTCTAATGAGTCATTTTTTATATAACTATTAGATTCGGAATATGCAACGTCTATATGCTTTATATCTGTATTTGGAACTTCATCATTTAATTGATCATCTAAATTGACAACAGTGCTATTACTATCATCATCTATTATTTCATTATCTAAAATATCATTATTATCAATTTTAGAGCTCAAATTAGCAGACTCTTTTAATTCCTGGTACTCTTCTCTGCTAAGTCTCTTAGGCTCTTCGATAATGGTATTTTCTGGTGTCAATATAAGTTCATCATTAGTAGTATCTTTATTATCTATTTTATTATCTACTTCTTTAACTTTATTTTCTTCATCTTTTGATACTTTATTATCGATATCTAATGTATTTTCAACTTTCTCTTCTTTATTTTCTTTATCTACTTTTAATTTCTCTTCTAATGCTTTCTTTAATGATTCTATTTTAGATTTAGCCTCTTCTTTTTCCTTATCTTCTTCTAATTCCTCCTTTCCTTTATCTATTTTTTCTTCTACTGTATTTGTGCTATTTTCCATATTATTTACTTTCATATCATTTTCACTTACAGCCAAAACTGCAGATGATAATTCAAAAAAGATAAATAACATCGCTAAAAATAAGCACAATACTCTTTTAAGCTTATTATCACTCATTTTACCTCACTCCATTCTATAACTATTGAATTTTTATTCACTATTATTTTTAACATTTATATATCATTAAATTTTCACAAAAATATATTGTGCTATATTTGTTTTTTTTTCAATTGATATAAAATAATAAAAATAAAGGATAATGGTTCTAGTTTTCACTTATTACCATTATCCTTTAATTATTTTGCACTTTTTGCCAAACTGTCGGCCATTTCATTATATTTATCTCCAGTGTGTGCATTTACTTTTGTAAATTTAATTTTAATTTGTCTGGAAAGTCCAATCATTGTGTCTCTATATCTTTTTGTAATATCATTATTAGCTTTCCAATCTCCAGTTACCCACTTTTCTATACCTGAATAGTCATATCTAATATCTATACATTTCATTCCTCTCGTAATTGCATCTCTAGTAGCCACGACTGAAGAACATAATTCTCCCATTACATTTCTAAGGTCTGCTTCAGGCTTATTATAATATCTTTTTGACATGGTTTCTATTGGATTATCTTGAGTTATTATTACAATCCCATAGGAGAAAGATTTATCATAATCTCTATATGAGCCATCTATATAAGCTATCATTTCATCATGCTTAAGGTTTATATCACTTTCTTTATTATCAAATCCCCAAGAATCATTTGAACTTATAATTCCCATATATTCCTCGGCATCAGACTTATCATTAAATTTTTTATATATTGCACCTGAGAACCCGTTTACTTCTTTTTTACAGTCGTCCCAATTATCATATATGCCGGGAGTTCTACCAACCTTTACTACATAATACATTTAATCACCTGCCTATTCCCATTTTATACTATTATTTTCTGTATTAGTTTCTTGAACTACTGTCGATTCAGCTTCAATTTTCTTAGTTTTTGACATTATTCCTTTAATTTTAGTCATTAAAGATACCAACATCACCATTTCATCTACTAATGGCAACATATCTGGAACAAATAAATTTATTATAAATATTATTGCAGTTAATACAAATCCCATTAAATTTGGTGGTAGAACTAAGGTTAATATTGCCAAAACTACCATAGCTACAGTTACCATAATATCACTGACTTTCTTATTCGATATTTAAACCACATTGTATATTTATCAATTCTTTTGAACCTATTAATTTTCGTTGTTTGTCTATTTCAACCCACTCTTCTAAGCTCATAGGAATGTAATTTGAGTACATACAAAAACAATTTATCAAATTACAAGGAGCATATTCTACTGGACTGTTTTCTCTTTTAAAATTAGTTGATACTTCTACAAATTTATCTACTAATTTTTGGTCAGTTGTATTGTGAATATGACCATATAACATATATGTACTCCCACTAAATTGTTTGTTGTAGGTTAATATTGGATAGTGAGACATTACTATATATTTTTTATTAATTTTGAATTCTTTATAATCTTCTATTATTTCAAAGTGGTTAGTATTAAATTCTGAATCGTTTAAAAATAATCTATCATGATTTCCTACAATTAACCACTTCTTACCTTTTAATCTAGATAATATTCTATTCGTTTCTTTTCCCTTAGCCATTGAAAAATCACCCAATACTATAACAGTATCTTTATTGCCAACTTTAGAATTCCATTGGTGAATCATATAATTGTCTAATTCTTCAGCTGAAGAAAATCCTCTCATATCCTTACTTTTATTGACACTATTATGACTAAAATGTAGGTCTGATATGAAGTAATACATAATAACACCTCCTAACTTATTTATTCCCAATTAAATATATTATTCTCGTTCTTATTATTCTCATTATCATTATTATTTTTAAATTCACTTAAATCAATTCCAGTATCTTCTTGGATTGTAGTTATTAATTTATTTAATATATTACTTTCTAAATACCAAGGATTCATATACTTTTTTGTATATCTAGTCTTTTTATCTTTATTAGATATTTTTATCAACATTTCAAAATAAATTTTTTCTAAATTAATATTATTTAATTTTAATTCAGATTCAATCAATTCAAATTTTTCTAAATCATTCCCCAATATTCCAGATTTTAAAATTATATATTCAAATGAATTTTGCAAATTTAAAATAGCGTTATAATTATTAGATTCTATATTATTAAGTAGTGTATTTATCCATTTTCCGTATCCTACTCTATCAAGTATGACCATCTTAGAATCTTCTACTTCTAATAATTTTAATATACCTTTATTTCCCCTTGAGCTTGTGTGACTTAATGGAATAATATACTTGTAAAATTCAAATCCAGATCCACTGTCTTCATTTATAACCCCATTAATATGTTCATAGTAATATTTATAGGGTAAATCCTTGATATCATACTTATTAACCATTTTATGTATTCCATTATATAATTTGAATTCATATATGGAGTCTACAGAGTAATTAATAAATATTTCTGGATTTCTACCAACTACTATAAAATATCCACCAGAATTCATTACATTTTTAAAAAATTTTGAAGTTTTTAAAAATTCCATATCTTCGTCTATAAAATAAAAAGCTTTATATCTAAACAATTCTGGATTTTCCCAAATATTAGAGTTAATAATATACATAGGTAGTTCTGAATCCACCTCTGCTACATTATTTTCACTATTATATTCATTTATTAAATTTATTAAAGTAGTTTTTCCTGTTGCTGATAGTCCAGTTATAATTGTCAACTTATTTTCTATTTGAAGTTCATAATTAATGTTTGGAGATTTTATACTTATGTTCATAATAAACCCCTCTCTTCAAATTCTTTTAGTTGTTTTCTAGCTTTTTCATCTTGTAATTGTTGTAATTCTTGATATTCTTTAGAATTTTCATCTTTAAATAAGTAATCAATTGTTTTCATTGACATATCTCCTGCATTAGTTACTATTTCATTTGAATTTAGTATTAACATTTCAAAAGGGTCTAAAAATGATATCAAAGGATGATATTTTAATACAACTATCCTATCTTCATCTTTACATATTTCAAAAAGCCACTTAAAGCAGTTTTCACCGCAATTAGTTACATCATAAACTTCATTAGGTCTTTCTTTAACCAGGATTAATGTTTTCAATCCACCTGATAATTTATCTGGCGACATTCCCCCTATCAAAGGATTCTCTAATGCAAAGTCCTTTAATACTTTAGTACCATTATCGACGTCGTATATCATTTCTTGGATAAATTTATCATTAAACCATGATTTCTCCTTAACCATATCAAAATACATATCTACACGTTTAAATACCTTGCCTCCAGGATAATTATCTCCAAACCAAACTTTTAACATAATATCACCACCTATTTAATTTATTCCCAGCTAAATGAACTTCTGACATTGTTTTCCTTTGCACTATTATTTAATTTAAACAAATCTATATTATATTTTTTATCTATACTTCGAATTACTTTACTGTATTGCTTATCTTCTAAAAACCAATTATCTATATTCGATTTACTATATTTTATATTAAGTTCAGAAGTTATATTAACTAATAGTCGATAATATACTGTTTCTAAAGTTGTATTTGGATATAATCTAAGACATTCAGAATTTATTTTCTCATATTCTGCTTGAATTTTTCCAGTATTGAAAAGTTCACTAGTTAAAAGTAAATGTTCAAATGATTGTGGGCAGATTATACCTATATTTTTATATAATATCAATTCTGACAACTTTCTTATATACGGGCCAAATGAAACTCTATCAAAGAAAATAATAGAATTATCTACAATATCTTTTGTTATATTTCCATTACCATTAGTAGAAGTTACAGTAATATTTTGAAGATTTTCAAAAAACTCTTTACCAGAACCAGAATCTTCAGTTATAAATTTATTTATTTTATCTAATTTTATATTTCTATTATCATTAATATGTGCATATAATTTTCTATTTTTTATTATTTTACCCGATTTGTATAATTCATATATATCATCAGTGCTGTAATTTATTAGAGCATTTATCTCGTATCTAGTAATAAGTATGAATTTATAGTTCCTATTATTTATATATTTTGATGCTAATTTTGTATCTACCCCATCATACTCATCAAGTATATAAACTACATCAGAACTTAACTCGGGATTCAATTCTAGTGTGGAATATGTTAAATGCTTAACTGGTATGTCAGAAATAATTATAATACTTTTATCAACTGAATGTGCGTCTATCATTTTAGCTAATATGCTTTTTCCACTAGCACTATTCCCTTTTAATATAGTCAACCTATTTTTAATATCTAAATCATATTGAATTGTCTTTTTTGAATTATATACTTGAATTCTCATATACATCACATATCCTTTGTAATTTCACAATATTCATATAGGTATTCCTCAGAATTATGAACTATTTTCCCAGTATTTAAAAATTTTATTTCTAAAGGTTTGTTAATTCCAAAGCTGAAGTAGTGATGAGTTGTAACAGTTATATCTTTTCTTTTTCCTATTTCTAATACCCAATCTGCACAATTATCACCACATCCAGTTAAATTATATATATTCTCACCACTATTATCGTTCCACATACATATAAGAGTTTTAACCCCGCCTGATAGCCATTGTGGTGGAATAGTTCCTATATCTTTATTTTGAATAACGTTTTCTGTAATAACTTCAGAGTTATCTATGTCTGATATCATTTTTTTACTTAATTCATTTGTTATCCATTCTGGTTCATAATTAAAATCAAAATATGAATCTATATACTTTACCTCACCTGGTAAACTCCCTACATATATATTTAACATGACATCACTCCTTATCTAACTTATATTCAGCATAATCACTATTCATTTTATTCTTTAGCCAGTCTGTATCTGGAATATAATATGATAGGCCATTTATTCTTTTAGGGTTTCCTTGTATAGTCTCCATTTGGATATTTTCTAAATCAAATTTATTATATTTACTTAGAAGACCTAATATCTCAATCATAGGTATATTAGTATCAACATTTTTGTAATAACTTTGTGCTAACTTACCAATGTTTAATATATTGGACGGTGTAATTACCTGTTTAGCTAATTCTTTCATAAAATATTGTTGAGTTTTTATTCTACCAAGGTCACCATCTTCATATCCAACTCCATGATTATTTTTTCTCCATCTAAGAAACTTTATTGCATCATTTCCAGATAATTTTTGTTCTCCTGGATGAAAATCTATGTGAAGTGGTGGTTGCGCAGTAGGGTCATCGTATTTCATTCTTTTTGGAACATTTATATTAACCCCTCCTATAGAGTCTACTACATCTTTTACAATGCTATAATCAACTTTTACATAATATTGTATATCCAATCCTGTAAAATCTCTAAGGGTTTGTATAACTAATGGACTTCCACCATAAGCATGTGAATGGTTTAATTTATCTAACTTGCCTTTTACTGGAACTCTGGTATCCCTGGGAAAATTTAATAATGTAACCTGCCCAGTGTCAGAATTAGCTTTACATAAAAACATTGTATCACTTCTAACACCATTTCGTACACGATCTCCATTATTTTCTACATCAACTCCCATTACTAGAAATAATATCTCATTCTTTACCTTTGGTTCTACTTTTTCAACCTTATCTATATTAAACTGCTTATTTCTTATTATGTCATTTATACCTAAAAATTCCACTGATAATATATTTTTCATATTATATAATCCAAAACAGATTACTAATATAAAAAACAGTGGAATTATAATCTTTATTATCTTTTTCATTTTTACTCCAATTATATTAATCCCAACCAAATAATAAATTATTATTTTTGATACCATTTATTTCCCTAACAATATACCAAATTTTAGATACAATTATATTATATGTGTCTGCATATACAATTAAATCTTGTATTTCCACATTCTTAGAAAAGAGTTTTAGTGCATCTAATGCTTTTTGAAAATTTAAATTAGTTTTATTAATTACTATTGGATTTGCTATATACTCTTTAATTCTACTTTCCATTCTTAAATTTTCCTCTTCTATAGTTAATTCCAGGCAATCTCGTAATGATAAAGGCTCTAGAATTAATTTTCGAATTTTATTTGAGTGTAACATTAGGAAGTAAATGTCAAATAGATGCTTAGATACCTCGGTTATATTTTCTCTACACATATTATTTTGGACCGAAAAAATTTTGTCAGTAAAAACCCTTCTAATATCTATACACTTTATTTTAAATATATTCTCAGGCTGTAATAAAGATGAAATATAAATTTGATCACAAGGTTTGCTAATTGTGAACGAAATCGCTTCTATATTGATAGTAAGTTCCAATCCTTCATATATTTGTTTGTACTCATATACCGTTTGTACGGAACTCTGATAAGTATGTTCTATTGATTTATACTTTTCAGATCTTGGAATTATATCGTACTTTTTTGTAATCAGATTTAATTGTTTCTTTATTTGACTCCTACTTAATGAAGTTATATCTAAAGTAAGGTCTATATCTTCAGAGAATCTGACTGGTTTTTTAAATCTTTTGTATAATGACGTGCCTCCTTTAAAATATACATTAATCCCTTCATTATACTGAAAATTAGAAATGTTCTTTAAGAATTCAGTTATATAAAAATCCTTTTCAATGGCAGAACTGCTTAAGCCATAATAGGACGACATCTTTTGAATTGTCTCTTTTTGTTCTAGCATCATATTTATAATTTCGGTCATATATACCACTTATCTCCTTACCAATAGTACCTTCTGTGCTGGTCAGCTCTTCATCACTTATGTTATATTTTTCTTGAATTTTTGACAAAGTCTTATCTTGATCTTTTTCTCCTCTAGTATGATACTTAATATCATAATATCTTATCAATCTAGCATTTTTTTCATTAATTGGTGTTTCTATTAATGCAATCTTATCTTCAGTTAAATAGGGCTTATTTGAAAATACCCTATTATACAGTGGACATGCAGTTGTCAATTGTTCCAAGTTCATTGCATTTCCACCTGCGAAAATTATATTTATATTTGTATCATCAAATAATGGGTAGTTATTTTCACCTATATTAAAAGGATTAAAAATTAAATTATATTTATCCATAACATCACCAGCCCTTCTATTGTATTTTTTCAATATACAGCCAACCGATAAGCAGTATTCCTTTTACATATAACTATTTCCACTTTCTACTACCTCTTCAAATTTTGTTTATTAGTTGGATTCCCTGTTCCATAATTTTTAATATCTGACACATCATTCCAAGTTAATTCATCATATACTGGGGCAGTAGGAGCTAACCATACCATACCAGTTCCTTGTAATGTCATTAATATACCCTCATTACTTACTAATGTGCCCATTAGTCCTGAAGTAGATGTGCTTATACTATACTTCAATCTTGAATCTCTTAATATAAAGAAATTTCCATCTATCTTCATAGTCTCATTATTGAGTGTATAGGATTCAATTTCATTTTCTGGAACTGGAATATTTAGTACAACTAAACCAGTGCCACTAACTCTAGTTTGTACAAAACCATCTCCACCTAATACACTTGCAGAGGTTGATCCTGTTGTTATTGGCTCTACATCAATATTCCCTAAGCTGCAATAATAACTTCCTTTAGCTACAGTAAAGCTAGCATTGTTCATTTTAACAATCTTGTAGTGTTTAAAAGATGGTTCCAATACTACCATACCAGAACCAATATACTCTGGCATAAATGTAGCCTCTCCAGTTAATTTATTCTTTATTACTCTTCCAGTTATTCCTGAAGTTGGTACACTTGTTTGTATATTACCTTTATAATAATATAATGCACCTGATTCAGTTTTTAATATTTCATTCCTATTCCCACCTAAGTTTATTCTAACCATTTTTAGAGTTACACCAGACCTACCCAAATAAAATAATCTTTCGGCAGATTGGCTATTACTTGCTCCATTTAATTTAGTATATTCAACAATTTCAATTGTAGATGCTCCAAATTGTTTTCTATCTATTATATTCATATTTTCATTTGCCATATTAAATTTCTCCAGTTACTCTAGCATTGTTAATTATTAAAGCTACTTTATCTTCAGGAATATTTAATATACTTGATATAGAGTAGATTGGCATATTGTGTTTAGCTAATTGAATGATAGAATATTCGATACCTTCTTCTCTACCTTCTTCTCTACCTTCTTCTCTACCCTCTTCTCTACCTTCTTCTATATAATCACTGGAAAGATCTTTTTCATATATAGATTCTCTAATAATATTCAATTCTTCATTGCTTAAATCAAACTTATATTTCATATCCTCCAACTCTCCTTTATTTTTCTTTTTTGTGTACAATTTTACAATATTATACTGATCATCGATACTATCCAATTCATTATCATTAACTATAAACATGGTATAGTCTATCGGGCAAAATTTGGCAAAGTTTTTGTCATATAATTTTCTATAATCAGAGTATTTGAATAGCGTAATTGGACCATCTCCCTCAACTCCATACTTAGTTGGAAGAGATGAATTATTTAATACTATAAATATTGGCATTCCTAGTGTAAAATATGCATCTCTTATTGCATCTACACTTTTGATATTGTGCATATCCCTACCCACAATGTCTTCTAATAAGAGATGATAGTAATGTGTTATCCTGTCAAAGATAAAATAGTCCCTACTAGATTGTGCTTCTACAAAATAATAAAATATCCCAGTAACACGGTCACCATCTTGTACATTAGCTCTGAGTAAAATGTCATTTGTTCTAAATCTTTGTAATATTACACCCTCAAGTTTATCTAAATTTTCGACATTTATTAATTCACCGTCTATTTCTAAAACATCATTTATCATTTGAACGAATTCTTCTTTATATCCTTTTATTTTAGTGAATCTATTTTTAACCTCTGCATCCCTATATCTAGTATTAATTCTGGTTAGTTTAGACTCTTTACCAGTATATTTATTGGTTTCAATTATATCATTATCGTCCCATCCTAAATTCATAGGAATTACCTCCTTTATTAATCAACTATCTTTTCCTTAATTTGTAAAATAATTAATTTTTTATAATTTTTCTTCTTTAATTCTGTGATAAGATTGTCTATCAGATTTTCATTAATATTATATGTTAAATATATCATTATTTCCATAGGTGCAATGTTTTTTATAGTATCTTTGTTGATTAATTGTAAATAAGTATCTATTGGTGCAGACTTTTCATTGATAGAAGATGCTAGATACATAGAAATAGGCATATCATCATCATATCCGATTGTTACATACTCCATTGGCTTATATACTTGATTATAAATCTTCTCTGCGGCATTATAAATCTCATATGTGTCTGATTCTTCATATCTTGTATCATATCCATAATATGTCTTATAATCAATAGAAAAATCAGTATATAATGACCCATAGCATCTAGTAGATTGACTGCTCTTCTTTAATTTCTTTTGATAATCTTCAGAATAAAAATTTATATGATCATCTGTACCAATGAATTCTAATGCTTCGGATTTGCTTGATATGTAGTTACATATCAACGCTATATCTTTATTGATAAGAGGCTCCATATAGTCTTCGTCTAATATCATAGATATACTATTTAATATGATAGAGTTGTTCTGTTTAGTAATATAATCTGCCAATTCTAGAAAATTAGATTCTTTGTCTAAAATATCGGATAAAAATAAAACTGCATCTACCATGTCCCAATCTACTTCATTTAAAAATGAGTATTTTTTATCTATTAATTCACTTTTATCTATAATATTTCCATCAGATATGGAAAAAAATTTAAGCTCTATCTCATAATCTGCCATTAACATTTCATCTCGGATCTTATCATAGATAAATCCAGATAAATTTGACATAGAAGTGTCTGATACTATGAGTAATTTTACTGGTTTTATAATTCCATTATTTAGATTTTCGTCCCTTTTTGTGTTTAATATATCGTTTATAGCTTCATGATCTATAAGTTGATAAAATATTTCAGCATACCCTTTTACTATCTTGTAGGGTGCTGATTTATTTCTGCCATTTACTATATTTTCTATTCTGTTAACACTATTTTTCACATAACACGACTCTAATATTGTATTCTTTTCTTTTATCATATTTTTATACCTCTTTTTAATAATATACATTTAAATTGTATTTTTTACCTATTTTAAAAATCAGATGCCTCTTTGGGATACGAAATCACTACCATAAATCACCCATTTTTGACCAACATTTCACTACTTTTTTACTTATTTGGTATGCCAATTTTTGCTGATTTTTATGTACATTTTGTTTTTCCTAAATTATAGTTTGTTTACCCATATTAAATTACTGTAAATAGATACTGTTCATTCACTAATGTATAAATACATTCATATTTATATTTTCTAAGTTGCTGAAAAATAAATATATACATTTTTTCTATTATTTTATATCTTCCTAGAGCTGCCATCAGAATAATTTATTTTTATACCATCTTGGGTATTGGGTATATAAACTTTAAATAGAATATCTATATTTTTATCCAAATTTGAAACTGCAAATATCTCAATACCATTGGCAACTAAATTATTTCCACTGAATTTAGGAATTACTCTGTAATACACCTTATTATTTGGGTTATTTTTTATATAATTTGCTACTTTACTTTCTATAGGTATCATATCTGTATTCATCTGCCTAGTTCCAGTCATCAAATTTTTCCAATTATCATTTTCACCGCTAAGTTGAAATCCAATCAAATGACTTCTATTATATAACCAACCACCGGATACATTTTTATATTTCTTATTTTTCCAACCAGTAGGTTTTACATTCATTATATCCCCACGTTTGTCTTTAGGCATTAGTGACTTATCTAAATAAGCCTTAGCAATTGTTACACGATTTAATTTATCTAAATTACCATAATATTCATATGTCTTATTTTGAGATATGTTAGTCTGTACTTCACTTATATCTTCCTTATTTATCTCTATTGGAACTATTCTATTGTTATTTAATGATTTCACATTAGAATAGTTTATTTTATTAAGGTGATTTAACTCCATATCTGATTCTTTTTTATATCCCTGAATTGTGATACTCTGTTCAGGTCGATTGGAAAAGGTATCAAATATATTATCTACAATATCTTCTGCCTCACTCATAAATACCAGTAATGCTGCCATTATTACTACATACAGAGATTTTTTAATCTTTTCTTTAACTTTATATTTTTTCATCACTATTCAAACTCACTTTTCCTTTATCTCATTGGATAGGTGTTTATATCTATAAAATCATCCTTCTCTTTGACTGAAATATTATTCACACTTGTTGCCAACATTATTGCATACTCTTTGCTAATTACTTTTTCGAATGTTGTGGGTTTGTTTCTTTTTAAACCGTGTGTATATCTAATTTCTTTATTAGTGTTCTCTAAAAATGGCACAATTTCATCTTCTGTATTGTCTGATATTAAGTTGTAAGAATAATTAAAATATTTTCTTTCGTCTATACCTACATTTTTAAAATATTCTTCAAAAAATCCACATACATCATCACTAGATTGATAATTTTTAACAACTACTCCACCTCTTAATATACAAAAAGTAATATAACTATCCTTATCATTTATTTTTACCGAATTTTTTATTAATTTATAATCTCCAGTGTCAAAATCTTCTATATTTTTGTACCTTAAAGACTTTAAGTCAACCTCTTTGGTTATATATGCGTTATTTATCTCTTCTCTTATGGTAAATCCTGCATTTTCTACATCTTCAAAAGTGAACTTATGATTTTCTCCCACTTTCTTTTTATTATCGTCCCAACTAAATAATTCCATATTTACACCTCCAATAATATGTGTAGATAAAGAGCGACTTGTTTAAAGTCGCCCACTAATCTTTTTATATATGCAATACTCTACTTGCAATTTCTTTAGTCTTTCCTTCATTCCAATAATTTTCACCGAGATACCCGCAAGTTCTTCTAACTACTGACATTTTTGTTTGGTCAGTGTTGTGACATTGAGGGCATTCCCACTTGCCCTCTTGGTTAACAATTATTTCCCCATCATATCCACATACAGAGCAGTAGTCTGATTTAGTGTTAAATTCTGCATATCTAATATTATCATAAATATAATTTACAATTGTAGATAATGCTTGAAGATTGTTAGTCATATTAGGTATCTCTGCATAAGATATACATCCACCCTTAGACAAGTGTTGAAATTCAGATTCTATTTTAAATTTTTCAAATACTGATATTGGTTCTCTTACATCCACATGAAAACTATTTGTGTAATATCCTTTATCTGTAACGTCTTTGATTTCTCCAAATCTTTCTTTGTCAATTCGAGCAAATCTATAACATAAACTTTCTGCAGGAGTGCCATATACTGAAAATCTTACTCTAGTTTCGTCGTACCACTCATCTGCTTTATCAGATAAAACTTTCAAAACTTTTAAAGTAAATTCTTTTCCCTTTCCTGAAGTGTTAGATTCTCCAGTAATTAATTTTGAAGTTTCATATAATCCTATATATCCAATTGACATAGTAGAATATCCATCTAATAGTAAATCTTTTATTTTTGTGTTCTTAGGTAATCTAGCTATTCCACCATGTTGCCAATGGATAGGTGATACATCACTGGTTACGTCTTTTAAGTGATCATATCTAATCATACCAACTTTTTTAACTAGTTCTAATCTTTTATTCAATAATTCAAAGAACAACTCTTCATTACCCATTGATAATATACCTATTTGTGGTAAATTAATACTACAAACACCTTGATTAAATCTACCGTCAAATTTATAGTTTCCATTTTCATCTTTCCATGGAGTTAAAAATGATCTACATCCCATAGCACTAAATACATTTCCTTCAAAATCTTCTCTCATCTGCTTAGCTGATAAATAATCTGGATACATTCTCTTTGAAGTACATTGTATTGCTAAATCTGTGAGATATCTATACTTTGAATCTTCGTGTATGTTATTTTCATCTAATACATATATTAGTTTAGGAAATGCTGGAGTTACATATACACCATACTCATTTTTAATTCCCTGTATTCTTTGTTTTAGTATTTCTTCAATTATACTTGCTTGTTCTTCTTCATATGGTGCACCATCTTTCATGTACATAAATAATGTTACAAATGGTGCTTGACCATTAGAAGTCATTCGAAATGCCCCTACTTTCGTAGTATTCTAACACCTATTTTCCTAGGTGGGACTAGACCATATCTTAAACTTAATAGTTGATTAGGTTATTAAGCCCAAATATATTTCATTTAAAGGACTTATCCGATAATTACTCTTTGCCTAGCTTTTTTAAAGCCTTACGATACTTGGCCATAAATGTGATTAGTATTTATACCCTTTCTCTGGTCGTTAGCGTTTTACTGTTTTTCTATTTGCTAATAATCTTTGCATATTCATCAAAATATTCATCAACACTTTCTACAATTTTATCTGTATTAATGATATATGCTTTGAAGTTCTTTACACCATCAAAATTCATATAGTGATGAAGTGTAACAGTCAAATCTTTCTTTTCTGCAATTTTTATAACCCATTTTGCACAATTATCACCGCAATTGCTTAAGTTAAATATATATCCAGAATCATCACTGTTCATACATATTAGTGCTTTAACTCCACCAGATAGCCATTGTGGGGGAATGGCACCCAATACCGAACTCTGTATAAAGTTATCTGCTACTACTTCAGACTTATCCACATCTAATATCATTTCTCTGTTTAATTTATTATTCATCCACTCAGTTTTATAATTAACATCAAAATACTGTGATGCAGACCTAACTTCTTTTTCTAAAGTTCCGAAATAAATGTATAACATAATTACCAACTCCAATAATCATTTTTATTGTTTAACTTTGAATTTAATTCTACCAAATCAATATTAAATAATTCTTTAATTCTTTGATTGATTTTTTCAAAATTACCACTCTCTATAAATTTTGTATTTAATTTTGATTTACTGTACCATATTCCTAACTTATTTGACTCTGAAGATAAGTATGTTTCATAAAATTTTTCTTCGGTTTTATTTGTAGACTTTTCATATAATTCATAAATTTTACTACTAGGTATATTAAATATTCTTGAAGTTAAAATTAACCACTCAAATGATTTTGGATATATCAAAAAGATATTTCTATTTTTAGATATGTCTACTAAAGATTTTATAAATGGACCATATGCCAATGAATCTATGACTATTATTTGATTGTCTTTAATATATTTATTAATATTGCTATTTCCAAAAGAACTAACAACAGAAAAATTATTATAATTATAATAATATTCAAATCCAGATTTACTATCTTCTGTAACTATTTCTACTATTTTATCTGTATTTAGTAGTCTATTATTTAAATCGTAGTCATAACTTGGTTTTGAAATATTATATTTTCCTGATTGGTGTAAATTATATATTTGATAAATTCCATAATTAACATTTTCTAAGTCAGATTCCCTGGTAATAAGTATAAATTTAAATCTACTTTTATTAATTAGATTTATTATTTCACTATTTTCTATACCGTCACCCTCGTCTAATATATACACAGTATCATCATTAAGTGGTAGACCATTTAATATCATATCTACATTTATATGAAATAATTTATAGGTAGATTGTATATCTATTTTACTATTTCTTCTATTATCAAGTAACCTTAATAAGAAACTTTTACCAGTTGCGGAGTCACCACGTAATATATTTACCCTATTATTAAAGGATAATCTGTAATTCATTAGCGGTGAATTTATTTTTATCTCTATACTTTCCAAATTATCATCGCCCCACTCCCATTTCATTGAAATATTATCATTTTTTATATCTACTACCCATTCTGATTTTATATATGGTACTATTGCTTGTACTGTAGATAATTCATCCTAATTTACTTCTGCATCCCAGTTGATAGGTTCTATATAATCTAAACCATCATTTATATCTGCAATATATGAGGACCATGAATAAAAATCTGATAGCATCACAAATTCTTCTGGCACATCCAATAGGATTGGCACCCAGTCTTCCAAAAAAGGAAGACAAGATGTTATTTTTCCTAAGATTATATTATCTAATTTATCACATTTTATTTTGTCAATGCTATAAAATGCCCACACTGCTGCATTTATAAATATATTCTTTTCCTTATAATATTGTTCAAATATCTCATCATATATCAGCATGTTTTTATTTGGGTCTGGGTAATATATTCCATCACTATTTAACTGATTTATTACATCAGGATGCTGGATAGTGATTAATTTCATTTTTCAATATCCTCAACAAATACTGGATAGGATTCTTTCATTTTATCATATATCATATTTGCTAATTCTCTCATTTGTGGGTGGGATGCTGGATCCATTCTTAGTTTTAAGAAATGTCTAATTTCTCTCATATTCATAGTTACTATAATAGTTGTTGCAGTTGAACCTGGTAGAATATCTCTTGCTTCTTCTGGCTTAAATCCAGATTCTATTAATTCTTTATAGGTTTCTTCTGCTTTTTTATATAATTCATAGGCTATTTCATTTTTCTCATCTATCCAAGGTATAAATTCAATGCCATCTTTGTAGGATACATATCTAGTGGATTCCTGGCTATAAGATGCTAATCTATGTCTAACTATTTCATGAGTTATATTTCTATTAGTTCTAATTCTAAAAGTTAGTGAGCCGTGTTCCAAGACCGATTCATGACCTCTTTTTATGATCATTCTTATAAATTTTTCTGAGTCACCTTTCGGCTCCGACTGATAACAAGTTCTACCTGCAATTTCTACTTTGGAAATTAGTTCTCTATAATCTTGACAATTTAAAAATTCTACATTTTGTTTTACAAATTTCATTTTATTTATCTCTCCTTAATTAATCCCAACTAAATAAATTATTATTTTCTTTAAGCGATTCAATTGATTTAATAAAATCAATTTCTGAATTTATTTTTCCTTCTTCGTACATTTTAAATAATGAACTCATTTTATCAGCATTTAATATTTTATATGCATATTTGTGCATCCAATGGTTATATTCATAATCTTCATTAAACCAAATTTGAATTTCAACAGGGTAATATAATCCACTAATTTCTCTATATAAGTGAAGTGCCCTATATCCATCATCAATTTGCTTACCATCTAATAAATTGACCACTCTAAATTTATCTTGTTCCAACAATTCCTGAAATACTGTATTTTTATCATCATTGGATTTTATTCTAAAGCCAATCAAATCATTTAGGCAAGAATTTAATCTATAGAAATTATTCGACGTCTTCTCCAGCTTTTGATACTTATTTAATTTTAGGGCAGCAGATTCAACAGCCTTTAACCTCCACTCTAATTCTTGGCATTGTGGTATTATAAAATTTTGAGATATTCTATTGATATCATTAACAATAGTATCCATATTGTTAATGTCTTTAAGTTTAATTTGTTTTAAACTTTTACCAAAAGAATTTTCTATAGTTATACTGTCAAAATAATCTATATTATTTAATATTAAATTTATTGTATTTGTCATTATTATATCCTACCATCCTTTTTTAAGTATTCTATTGCCTCCTCAAAAGTCATAGTAGTGACTGGCTGATATTCACCATAATTTTTTAATCCACCAAGCATTATTACTTGTGTATCTTTAGGTTTTAATGCTTGTAATTTCCAATGTCTCTCTTTAACAACGTCTAAATCGGTAGATGCTATTGCTATACTGCCATTATCACCTAATCTATACAATATATTAAACATATAATAGGGTCTTGTTTGATATTTGTTCATTTAATCACCTCTATTTATAATTTATTTCCAAAACTATCAATTACACCATTTCTAACCATTACCTGCCAATCTGTAAATTCTATTGCATACTCTCTAAATGAAGTTATGATTTTACCAGAATTTAATAGTTTTATTTTAAATTCACTAGAATTTTTATCAAAGTCTCTTGAAAAATCTAAATAGTGATGTAATGTAATAGTTAAGTCTTTCTCTTCTGCAATCTTTAGTATCCATTTTGCACAATTATCTCCACAATTCGTGCCATTAAAGACATGCCCTCTATCATCACTATTCATACATATCAATGCCTTAACTCCTCCAGAGAGCCATTGTGGTGGTATTGTGCCTAGGATAGGGCTTTCTATTACATTCCTAGCGATTACTTTTGATTTATCTATATCTAATATCATTTCTTTATTTAATTCATCATCAAGCCAATCTGATTCCATGTAGGCATCAAAATAGGGTTCAGCATATTTTATTTCATTCTCTAAGCTACCAAAATAAATGTTCAACATATCTAATTCCACCCCCATTGATTATTATTTTCTAAATTATCTTTTCGTTTATCTAGTTCCTTCAGGTCAATATTGAACCACGATTTTATAGTCCCATTAATCTTATCTAATTGAGGATTATGTATAAACCAAGGATTTAAATGTGATTTGGAGTAATTAATACCAAATTCTACAAGAAGATTTTTAAGAATATGATGATAATACTGTTCATAATTAGTTATATTTTTCTTATTCTTGTCAATATTATTTTGATACTTATTCCAAAATAATGATTTTATTAATAAGTATTCGAATGATGGTGGATATATAATAAATATATTTTTTATACCTACTTCAGACATTAGTGCTTTTGTAAATGGGCCAAATCCAAGTGCATCTATTACTATTATTTGATTATTTTTTGTCAATTTTATAACATTTGAATTGCCATATGAGCTTAATGTATGAAAATTTCTAAACGTATTATAAAATTCAAATCCAGAACCACTATCTTCAGTAATTATTTCTGTAATATTTTCTAAATTTATATTTCTATCATTTAAATTATTATACATTTTTGTCAAATAATTATATTTTCCAGAGTTTTTAAATTGATATATCTGATCTATACCATAATTTATATTTGGAATAGACGCATCTCTGGTAATTATTATGAACATAGATGTAGAATTATTTATAATTCTAGCCAAGTTTGGATTATCTATACCATCATATTCATCTAAAACATAAATATATTCAGAATTTAATGAATAGTTACCTGTAACTTCTACAATATTCATTAAGTTTGATATATTAGTGGCTAGTAATTTTTTAGGAGATTTTATATTGACCTTCATTGAATCCTGCATTTCTATATATCTAACTAATGTACTCTTGCCGGTAGCCGAGTCACCTTGTATTACAGTAACTCTATGTTCCAACTTCATTATATAGTTTAATTTGTCATATAGATCATGTATTTTAATGTCCAATTTACACCTCCACTTATTCTTCCAGTAATACACCTGAAAACTCCTCTAAGTTATAGTTTTTTATTATGTTTTTTATTATATTAGTTAAATTATATTTTTGAATGTAAGATCTAACTGTAACTTCATATGGAGTATCTTGAATATATTCCAATAACTCATACATATTTCCCTCATTTGATTGTAAAAGAACATCTATTATAGCTTTTCCAGGCGATGTAATCTTCTTATTATCTATCTCAAAAATATCATCTTCATAAATACGATCAGTAAATGGTAAATTATTATACTTATCATTAAATATATTTTCATTATTTATTATGTCATAAGGTTTTTGTATATATTTATTATTAATTCCATATATAGCTAGTGATGTATTGCCTGTAATTATAACATCATCATCTATATCTAACTTCTGAATTTCTTTTTCTATATTAGAAAAATTTATTGCCATAGTAAACCACCTGAACTTGTATTATCTTGAGCTTCTTTAACAACTTCTCCAATATATTCGTATATCTCATTGACAGTTTCATAGTCTGATAAATATCCTTCAAAAGAATCTTTTGCCTTTTTGGTATTTACATCAAAATAATACTCAAAATTTCCTACATTGTATTTTTTAAACTTTTCAATTAATTTACTCTTATTCATGAGTAACATTTTAGATAAGATATAAATATCTATTATATCTTTAAATCTTCTAGAAACTAATCTTGTAGATATTGATTCTATTTTATCTTTAAAAACTCCTTCTATAGAATTTCCATAAAATGAATTACCTTCTATACTATACAAATCAGTATATTTTTCGTCCAATAAAATTTCTTCTGAGCTATTTATATCTATATGTTTAATATTTTGTAGGTTGAAGTTGACTATTCTTTTGATTATATTATCTTTTGAGTGAATAACCTCGCACATGGGGGATAATTTACTGAATACTTCTGCAACCTCTTCTAATTGGTCATGCTCTGCATCTAAATCTAAATCTCTAGTACCCCTAAAATAATTATTATAATCTTTTGAATATTGTATAAAATGAAGTAATATATTTCCTTTTATTTTATATTTTATGTTATATGAATTTAGAGTTTTTATTAAATTTGAAAATACTTCCATTTCATTATTTATTCTGTCTTTTATTATTTCCATTGAACATTACCCCTTTAATTTTATTAATTTACCATTCAAACATTGCATTGGTTGGTTCATTCAATTTATTACAAATTTTATTGATTCCAGATTCTAAATCCTCCGGCAACATTTTATAATCGTAATACCTCTCCAATAATCCTCTTATATAATCATTATAATCAAGATCTACATCTTTAATTAAAGTTTTGATAATATTAACTTCATTATCATCTTGTATTCTTCCTAATCGAAGCTTATATGCTAAAAATGACATTTTATCAAGGCAGTATATATTTAAATATTCAAATTCTTCAAATATCCTAATAAATCCCATAGATGGCTCTACCAACCCAAGATCTGGATTGTCAATATTCATCCATTTTTCATCTATATCATTTTCTTCAGCTATGTCATTGATTATATTTAAAACTCCATCGTCTTTTTTCACACGATTCCATTCTACACTTGCATCTATATTATTAGAATTAAATTCTTTATCGTGTAGTAAAGTCATACATGAATTTCCATATATGAAAATATTTAAGATTTCGCCATATCTATTAAGGTCTTTTACTTTTTTATTCATTTCTTTCAATAATTTATAATGTTCATTGTAATTCATAATTTATACATCCTTTCTATTTTTTCATTATTTGCATAAAACCAATGATTATTAAATAAATAATTTATTACACTAAGGCTTCTTTATCAATTTTCTCTACAGCCTTGCATACAGCATCAATTATAATATCTACATTATGGTGGAGTCTTCTAATATCATAATATCTGCCTACTAAATCTTTTATATATTCCCTATAATCTATACTAACATCCTCCATCAATGACTTAGTAATCAAACACTCTTTTTTGTCGTAGAGTGTATCAAGGCCAATTTTAGATACTAAAAATGATCTTTTATCGAGGCAGTATATATTTAAGTATTCGAATTCTTCTAATACTCTGACATAACCAAAGGATGGTGACATTCCCAAAGGTGCAGCTCTTAGTATAGACATCCATCTTCTTTCAAGCTTTTGTTCTTGAAATATTTCTTTAATTAATTCATCTATTTCATTATATTCTTTTATACTATTGACTTCTATTATTGCATCTATACAATCAGCATTAAAATCTTTTCCATGTAAAAGTGCCATACATGAGTTTCCATATATAAAAATATTTAAAATTTTACCACACTTATTAAGTCCCTTTACTTTTTCATTTAATTCTTTCAATAATTTATAGTGTTCATTGTAATTCATAATTTGTATTCTCCATTTTTTATTTTTTATTTAAACAGTAAAACGACGGGATTGCCTCTGTCCAGTTATTTCCTGGATTTAGGATCTCTTATCAGCTTATTTTTCTAAGTATATTTTATAATAATAGTAGTAATCAGCTACCTTATGGTTAATCAGACCTATTATAAATTATATTACTCTTAGTTACATTTTTTCATTAGTTCAGCTTTGCCCGTTAGCCCATCTATTATAAGACAGACCCCTACAATGTAGGTTGTATTTGTTAATTCATTAAAATATTTCTACTTTAAGCCCCAATTATGTCTAGGGTATTTATTTGGTATTGTATTGTTTGAATACCATCTTTTAAATCTTTCTTTGTCATTTCTTTTGCCATGATTTCCGCTTCATCAATTCGTTTTAAAGTATTCATAGCCATGTCTAAGTTCTTTTCATAGCTCTTTCTAAGATATTTACCTAAACAGCTTATGTCAATACTTTGTCCCTCCCCATATAGATTTGTATATCACATATGGTATAGACTATTCCTTGCAGAGTTGTTATTCTCCACCTAAATGTCTAGTCGTTACAATTAATATTTAAATTGAAATGTATGATAAGTGTCTGATTCCCCATCTATATATCTTCTAACTTGAGTTGGGGATATTCTTAAAAATCTAGATAATGATTCTACACTGCTAAATTCATATTTATTGTCCAATATAATTTTTTTAAAATTTCCATACTTACTATATGGAACTGAAATTGTTCTCCCGTTAATATAAGCTTTTTTATTATTTTCAGATTGTGAAACCCATTCAAGATTGTCAGCTTTATTATTTAATACATTACCATCAATATGGTTGACGGTATTATTATCTTCACTATATCCTTCTACAAAGCAATGAGCTACAAGCCTTGCCAATTGGTAATTTTCATCACCAATTTTAACATACGGTCTGTTATTATTTACATTAGGAAATGATTTGATTAGCATATAATCATCATAACTTTTGATGTACTTTTTTACTCTGCCCATGTTTGATACATAATAATCATGTCCCCATACAAGTTCCCATTTTTCTCCAGGAAGGTCTTCTATATTATACTCTCTTGAAGATCTTTCTTTTAATTTTTCTCTCCTAGACCTAGCTTTATTATGAATTCTATTATGGTATTCTTGAAATGCTTGTTGAATTACCCCATCCATTTCGGAAATTCTTTGTAGATAGTATCTATTTACATTTAATTCATCTGCTATTTCATTTATAGTAATATCATTGTCTAATCTACTTTTTATTAATGTTCTGTTTTTATTTATAAATTTTTGGTTAGATGGTGATACATATATATGATCACCTTGGATCCAATGTTGTTCTTTTATATAATTAGTAAGTATTTTCCTATCTATATCTAACAATTTAGATATATATACTTTACTTCTTCCCTCATTTACGTATAATTTATATATTATATCTTCCATTTCAATTATTTTTTCTCTATTAGTCATTTCCATCCTCCGAGAATTTATATTAATCACGAGATTAGAACATTCCATTCCTCCCTCGTTAGCCTTGATTCAAGACCCCTACTGGTTTATTCAGTTTTTATACGGCAGAATTTATTGGTAAACCGTACTGATTTGATGCAATTTGAGCGATTATCTGTGTCATGACGTTACAAGCAACCTGGAACGACCTAGGTTGTTCAATTAACTTACCATTTACTACTGTTCCATTATCTAACATATCTTTCATGTTGATTAAACAGCAATTGAACATTGGCTGAATCATATAATCGAGGTCATGAACGTGTATTGCCCCTGATTCATGCGCTTCTAGTATATCTGGAGGCAGCATTGTTCTTTTAGCTAAGTCTTTTGAAACCTCACCTGCAATTAAATCTCTTTGAGTAGATGCAATTACAGAATTTTTATTTGAATTTTCATTCATAAGTTCTGGGTTTCTCTTCTCAAGCAATTTAATTATTCCCTCATCAGTAGTATTCTTTTGTCTTTTGTAAGACTGTACTGATTTGTAGGATTCATATGCCCTTGCAGTTGCAGGATTGTTATTTTCGATTAATTTATAAAATACTATGTCTTCTATGTCATATACAGAAGTCTGTTCTTTATTTTTTAACTCTTCCTCAACTTCTTCAGCAATTTTTAATGCCTGACCCTCTACAAATATACCATTTGGATCATTCATTGCCATTTCAATTGCCACTTTAATCTTGTTTACATCAAAGTCAACAATTTTTCCATTTCTTTTAACTACATTCATTAAATGTATTACTCCTTTCTTTTGATAAAAGTTACATCTATTTGTGTTTTTATATTATACAATCATAATACCACCTCTTTTTAAAAATATTTATAGTATTAATTAATATTAATCCTTATATAATGTCTAAGAGTAAATTGCATCTAAAATATGGTTAATATTTTGTACAATTTACTCATTTATACTTGTTCATTTAATTATTATATTTATATTTATTTATTTTTGTGTATTTTCACTTTTATTCCCAATTTAAATCCGTATTAGTTTCATTTTTTAATTCTTCTACAACCTCTAAAATTACATAATTGGTTTTAGGTAATACCAAATTCACTGGGTAGTATTTTTCTATAATTTCCCAAAACTCTCTTTCATTAGTAAGATTTAAATCTTTGGAAAGCTTTTTTATATCTTCAATATCCTCACTATCTTCTATTCTTGAAGAAACTAGTTTCATAGCCAGTAATACTTCCTTAGTTGGATAATGTATTGTTATATTAGAGAACTTCTGATTGAAAGATGTATATTCAAATCCCGGAGAAACAAATCCTTTTACGGAGTCATTGAGCCAATTATCCTCTATGTCATAATCTTTAGCTATATTTTTAACTAGTCTATTTACTGTATCTTTTTCCCCAAATATAGCATCTATATATGCCGTACTTTCTCTCATATTATATGCTAGGAAAAGACAAGCACCTCCATATACATACATATCAACAATCTTATCTTCTAAAATTAATCTTTTATTCAATTCTCCTAACAATTCAAGGAGTTCTGATTTATTAAACTTTTCATTCATATAATCTCCTCCAATCAAATGACACTTGCTGGATTTTCTCCAAACATTACATTATTTGCTATAAATTCAGGTGCAGTTCTTTGTGTGCAATATATTTTTAAGTACCCCCTGGCATACTTTGGATACCAAGGATCCACTAATACATATTCATCTGTGAAATAATTACTAAAAATTTCTATATCTTTTATTGTAAATTCCCTATCATTTGTAATTATATGTCTGATTGCTGAATTCGTATATGCTTTTATTCTTTTAGAGGGTATTAGATTGAAATTAATATCTTCCAGAAACTCGATTTTTTGTTCTTTATTCAAAGTTTTATACCCATCTAAGAACTCCCTAAACATGAATCGATAGTCTTCCCACTCTAAATCTCCATATAATTTTAAAAATTCATTAAAATTTTTATAATGTAATTTTCTTTGTATTTTCATGTACTCCGCTCCTCAAGATCAAGACTTATATTATACACAACTCTACTCCCAGACTTTATATTACTAGATATTTTATTAGCTTGGTCAGTTCCAAATATTTTAATTAAGTTATCGTATATATTTGTCATATTAGGGTTTCCATTCCAATCAATTAGTGCCCACTTTACAGTTGAAAGTGGCCCAAATACTGTATATTTCATATCACATTCCCCCATATATTATTGTAATCAAATATTTTTATATCAGTATTTAAATCTATTTTATCAATTAATTTTAAAAACTTAGACACTATATATCTGATATTGCTGTTAATACTTCCCTCTTGATGCACCATAACGTTCCTATTTTCAATTATATACTTATCTAAACGGGGATATCCAGTTCTTATTCCTAAATTTGACACAGAAATAAATGTCATACATATTAACATATAAAATCTACTAGATATCAGAGCTTTAGTGTCATAAATATTCTCTATATCTGAAATTATTCCTGGATTTTGCTGTATTATATATTTTATAAATCGTATATTTATATCATCCATACATATCTTCTCCCATGAATTTTCTATCGTAAAACATTATATATGAATTATCATATTCATATAAATTATCTATAGCCGCCAAGTTCATATCTGATATATCTTTTATGTTGATAATATAAACCTTACTATTCATATCCATATTATACATTAATCTTATTTCTCTAGTTATAGTATCAGTAACGTCTACTATATTTATAATATTTTTATCTGCTACTCGAACATTGAATGTTTCATATATCTCATTCAAAAAATTATTTAATTCAAAATCGTCTATTCTTATATCCATTACTTTCACCACCTAAACTACCTTATATTCATCTTTTGTAGAACCCATAGCAACGAAATCATTTACCATATAATCTACTGTAAATACTATCGGATCTTTTGTAAAGGATTCATTTCTACAAATAGTTACTTGTAGGTTGATTGCTCCTTCTTTTTCTAAACTACCATCTGTATATAGAGCTAATTCTAAGTCGGCTGACTTTCTAGCTTCCGAAGTATTATGGGCTCTTAAAGATTCAGAGTCTATTGTACCCTTTTTACTAATAGTTTCAGATGCATCAGTTGCAATATGGTTTATTATTATAAATGATACTGGGTTTTTAGATCTCTTTGCAATATCTTTACCTATTTGATAGCATAGGGTCATTATCTCAACTTTACCCTTATTACTTTCTGAATATGCAAGTCCTGCGTGGTCATATACAACCATATCAGCATTGTATTTATCTATAAGACTTGATATAGTTGTGTACATATTATCAACATCAAATACCTTATCCTCTTTTTCCAATACATATATTCTTCCTATAAATGGATTTGTTAATATATCATCAAAATAATTAATAATTATTTCTCTTTTTGCTGGAGTCAATTTACTATAGGTTTCAATTAAGTCATTCATTTTGTAAAGAGTCTTAAATACTTCTTCATCTAATATAAATTTTTCTTTATATTCAGCTGGAGATAATATTCCATTAATCATATTTATATATCTTTCTCTCTGACCTAGATATTCACTCAATTCTACTGACATTTGTTCTAATATATTAGATATAGTTATGCAACTTGTAACTTCATTTGAGGATATTTTAAATCCCTTTTTAGCATATATATGTTTTGAGGTCATTATAGACATCATTTGAGTATCTCCCATTTCACCACTTAGGTATAATACGTTTTTACCACTCATTATTGCTGGATATGCCATTTCCCCAGTTACAAATTTAGTTTTACCAATCTTTGACTGTCCCAATACTGAGACTAGGTAGGATTTATTTACTGTTGGTAATGTGATACTCTTACCAACATTCCAATTAAAACATTTACTTTCTAATACAGATACTTCTAAATATTTATTCATAATATATGTTGAATAATCATCAAATTTTGAAGTATCACTTAATTCAATGTCTATATCTGATATTCTTCCACGAATATATTTTATAATATCATTAGAACCATAATATTTTCCTTTATAATACTTACCACTTTTAATTATATCAGACACTTCTCCAACTAATTCTAATCCAACTGACCCTTCTATCATCTGAACTATCATCTGTTTTAAATATTCAGATTCAAAATTTAATTTTACTTCAGTATTTATTAATTGATCAAATCGATACAATACTATATCAACAAATGCTTCAGTAAAGTCAGAATCAGTAATAAGTTCTTGTGAAGATTTTAATTGTATGTAGTCCTTATCCATAGTAGAATGGGCTACTCTAAATAATATTGAATTTTTATTCTTCCAAGAAGTAACATTAGCTTCGAGTGACATTTTTAATATTTCTCTATTTAATTCTATTCCATTTTTTATTGATTCTTTTAAATCAAAGAAAATTATATAATCTTCATTCTTTAATAATTTGTCTAGGAAAGAGAATTTGGTGTACTCTTTTGGATTTTTTATAAGATATGATAATAATTGGTCAGTCAACAAGTTATTTCTGCTGTCTTCATCTAAGTCTTCCAATTGTTTTATATTTTCATACTCTTCATCCCCATATTGATTTATTTTAGAATCATCTGAAGATGGCAATGCATATTCATTATAAACATCACTCATTATATCACCCTTACTTGTTTTTTAATTCTTCATAATCTGATTTATAATCTTTTATAGGTTCTTTTAAATACTCACTTAGGATATCATATGATTTGATAATTTTGGCATTACCTACTAACTTTAAATTTTCATCTACTTCTACTGCCTTTATAGTTGCTAATATTTTGGTTATATGTAGGATAATATAACCTAAGTATTCTTTATAAAACCTCCATGGATTGGTTGGATTTAATATCTTCTCTTCTGGACTTTGTGATCCTAATTTTAGATTATTTTCATCCAATTCCTGATCTATATTAGAGAAATAACTTAGTAAGCATTCTTCATCTCCTATTTCTAATAGTATAGTAAATACTTTATCATTAACTAATATTTTTCTAGGTAGAAATTTTAAAATATCTTCTAAATTTACTTTATTAGTATATTCTTTTATATTTATATCTGTATTAAGGTTAATAGGGTTAGTGTAATCTCTATTAGACACCTCTACAGTTTCTAAAGATATATCTATGTCTTTCATTTATTACCACCTTGTTATAATATATTCATTTCTCTTAACTTCTTAAGATTTTCTAATAATTCTGCATTATCTTTATATTTTTCTTCTATATCAGAGTAATCAACCTCTTTTAATTCTTTTGAACTGTCTTCGTCATCTACATTATTTAAATTATTACTGTCTATATCAATATTATCTATATTACATGCATTATTATTTATACTATCACTTTCATATTCAATATCATAGTCGTCTATTCCATATTTCAATTTTAAAAAGTCTAAATCAATATAATTTCTAGCTTGCTCAAAATTTATGTCATTTATAGTTTTTATTCCAGATAAATCTAAAACATATTCCACATTACACACAGTGAGTATAGGTTCTAAGAGTAATGGAATCATTTCGTCCCAACTATTACCACTCATATCAAAAATCTTATAAATCACATCACCATTATTTTCAAACCCACGAATTTGTAATGAAATATTATCTGAAATTATTTGATCTTTTAACCATCTTCTTAAAATTGACTTTTCTAGTTGGTTCATATTTGAACTATCAATGGCTTTATATAAATCCTCACTGGTGAATGTGATATTTTCTACATTAATTGAAATAAAAATTATCAATTCTTGTATCTCGTAGTAATATTTTTTACTATTACCAACTAAACTTACCATCCACATCACCTTCACATAAATCATCTAAATATTCTTTTATTTGCCCAGTAGTTTTCCCCATTCTGGACATCTTTATTACCTCATATTTTACTTCATCGGGTAATTCATATTCATTATATATTATATTATACTTTATTCCCATTTTAAACAACCTATTTATCAAGCATTTTAATAAATTATCTAATCCACTTCCAGTAAATTCTTCACTTATTCTATTATCTACGACTATAATAAATACCCAATCATTCGTATCACGAATAACAATTCTAATATGATTCATTTCTTCAGCATTTTTTGGTTCTGAGCATTTATATTTATATTTAGTAAACTCTGCTACTAATTCTAATGAATCATCTCCCAATATTCTAAATTTAGATACCATTAACTCTTCGATTTGTTTAATAAGTAATTTTTCTTCTTTTTTCACTGAATTGTCTCCTTTTTATATAAATGTTAAATAGTTATTTAAGTTATTTTTATATTATAACCACAGCATTAAGTTAATGCTGGGAATTATATCCCAACATTTCTTTTCTTATTCCCATCCTAATACATTTTTATTAGAATCTGACTTTTTTGTACCAATTTTTGAATTATCAATATATTTAATTACTGACTTTATTGCCCCTCTAGGGTTATTGAAGTTAGATTTCATTTTATCAACAACTTCATTTAAAACATTTTGAATATCAGAATGATTAGTAGTCTTTATAGGTACTCTTTCTATTATATTGTTTACATCACTACTAACGGATGTATTTAGTCTAGTGTGTTCAATTATCATTTCACCATCATTTTTATTTATAATTATAGAATTTATAATTAATGTGGCTGGGTCAGGGCTAAATTTTAAATTATTAATAATATCAGATCTGTAAGAACCGCCTCTAGTTAATAATTTTTTATAACTATGCTTATGAGGATCTGATATAATTGACCCAAATTCATCTTTGTAATTACTATAGGATTTTATTTCATCAGTAGCATCTTTCATAGATAAAAATGCTAATCCATTCATTATATTTTTCATTTCATTACTATGATTATCTATATTGACCTGCTCACCATTCCTATTAATAACAATAATATTACCAATTAAAGGATTTTTGCCACCTTCTAAATTTTCTTTCAAAAATACATTTCTATCCATTTTACCATTATCCTTTCTAAATTATTTATTTATTAAATGATCCTTCTTTTATCTTTAAAAGCTTTTCTATACCAATATTCGTAGTTATAATTGATTTTTCTCAAAGGAAGCCCCATCCAATATCCTAATATTGGATTATTTAAGTTATTTGGATTGCCTTCTATTGCAATTCTCTTATTTAAATATGAATATTTTTCTCGATTAGAGTCTGTATATATTCCAAATTGACTTCTATTGTGCAATAATGCCAAATCTTCTATAATATAGTATGAGTTTCTGGCATTTTCATAAAATCCATCAAATTCAACTCCAAAATGATAATCTTTATTTATATTTCCGATAATTTTATCTGTATCACCTCGGTGCTCTATTTCATACTCTTCTAGTCCTAATGTAAAAATTAATTCTTCCGGAAATGTAATCATGCTAATTTCTTGATATACTTTAAAAGCATCCTTAATATTAGATTCTATTGTAGATGATTTTACATATATTTCATCATTATCATTAATATACCATAAATTATTATTTTTAATTAATTCTACATCGTTATCATATCTATATTTTTTAATAAGTGATTTCAACTTTAATGGACTGCTTTTTACTGTCTCTATTTCGTATTTAAAGTATAAATTCTTTAATTCTTTTTTGTCCATATCATTTAAACTTAGATGCTTTGTAACTTTTCTAAGTTGATGTGTCACAAAATCTTCTAAATTTTGTCTACTAATAAATGGAGTTTGTGCTACATATTGATTAGCAATTATATCACTTATGTCTTGTCTATTCTTCTTATCTCTACCATTAGAGTCATAATCTCTATTATATTGAGAATCTTCGACTTTTATTGTATGAACTGTAAAATCTTTATTAATTAATATTTTATACATATCTAAATAATTGTCTAATCGATAATTTTTACCGTCAAAAGTTATTTTTCCATACTCTAATGCTACTTTAAAAATGTATTTTGGAGATGTTTTTTTAATTTCGTATATATTAAATGTCTTTAAAAAATAAGCTTCATGATATATTTTAAATAAATCTTCAAAATATTTGAAGTAAGATCTTCTAAAAGGATCGTAAAACATAGCTGCATCTCTATATTCTGCACTATCTCCCCTACTTATCATATTTTTTGGTCTATATTCATTAATTTTTTTATCTAAATATTGTCTTGTTTTTGTTTTCATTTTTCTTACCCCTCTATCATTCTTTGTATTAGTATCGGTTCATCAAATGTTTGATAGGATACTACACTGGAAATAAAATTATAATTCATTTTAGTTATGATTACTGTACATTTATCTTTATTTGATCTTTTTGGCTGGATATAATTTAATTTTTCTAAATTTTCGGATAATTTAAAATTGGTTAATCTCAATACTAATATATCCACATTTTCTATTAACTCATTATCATCAGGATTGTTTAAATCTATGTCATTCAAATCAATAATACTTGATACTTTATATCCATAATACTCACCAAGTGATAAAAATGTATAGGCCCATCTGCGGATACCTGAATTACTTCCTGCTGAAACATATAAGAAATCAATTTTTGATAACTTTTTTAATTTTAAATTTTCTAGCATTAAGTTTAAAACAAGTCCCCACTTTTTAAAATTATCCAAAGTTTTTTTATTAAGTCCCATCTTATCTATATATTCATTGTATGTCTCTAAATTCCATAAATCATTTCTATATCTCTCAGGAATGTAAACATTTTCTAATGTGGGTTTTGTTATCCTATTTAAAGTTCTATATTCTCTACCACAATGGCTACATTTGAATGGATCTTCTTTAGTTCTTCCTGTATTTCCACAATACATACAATCTTCAATTTTAATTTCCATTTTAATTATCACCTAATATATCCTCTATAATATCTATACTTTTAGTATCCTCAATTGTATAGTCATTAGTACCAAATTTATATATAATTTTTATATTTTGAATATCATTATTTCTAGGTATTATAACTACAGTATCATCTGCATAGAATATTAAATCAGATTCCTCTAATTTTATTCTTTCATTCATTTTATGCACAAAGTCACTTTTATTTATAGCCTTTATTATTTTAGAAGGGATTTTGCTATCAAAAGTATTACTTAATGCATTAATTAAATCAATTTCACTGAATTCATATAATATCTCTATAGGTGTTTCTCCGTCTATAGTTTCTGTTGCTGGAAGACATATGGATTCTATATTTAATATTACAGTACCTCTTTTTATATTTCCTGAAGGATAACTTATTTCATATGGAACAGTCTCTCCTACAACAAATGACCTACCATCATTCGATAATATCGTATTAAAATTCCTATAATTAGTATATTCAATAGAGCTACTCAATTTTCTAAATAAATCTTGCCCATGATACCTATTTATATCCCCAGTCCCTATAAAAAGAGAGAGTGCAATAGTTTCTAAAAGATTTATCTTTTCATTCTGAGAAATTTTATTTACACCATCTTGAACTATATCTTTTATCATATTGCACCCACTTTTATTTTAATTATCTTCCAGTATCTACTGCTTTTTGAACTCTTTCTTTTGTAATTCCCATTACTTTAGAGATTTTTGATACTGTACTTCCTTCTTCAAACATTGTTAAAATTTCTGCAACTTCCTTCTTTGTTGCTCTTATTTTTAATTTAGTTTCTTTTTTAGTTGTTTTTCTTTTAGAATTACTTTTCTTTATAGATTTTTTCTTTTCTTCAGCTTCCATTAATTTTCTTTCATCTTCTAATTTTTGTTCTTCTAGTTCTCTAAGTTTATTTTTTAAATCTAATTTTCTAACAAGAATATTATAATCAATTTCTTCTCTGCTTTGAATTAATGATTGAATTGTTTCATTGTCAAGTTCTTTTAATGTGAATAAAACATCTGCAGAAATCATTACACCATTAATATTTACTAAATTAGTATTATTTCCAGTAATCGGGCAAAAACCATCTACTTTATGAAGTAAAATATCTCCATCTTCTAATACTTTGATTTCATAAGTGTCCTTAGGTTCCATTTCAAATGCTCTTCTTAAATAAGCTGGGATTGTAATTCCACCACTTTTAGTCATTCTTCTAAATACCGGTAATGTAGTATCTTTTTCAATAATTAATTGTGCTCTTTCTGAATTTAATTGTACTTTTTTCATTATTAACTCCTCTTTCTTTTAAATTTACTTCACTATTTTACTTATAATACATATAACAAGAAGTATTATAATAATTCCTGTTACTATTACATCAAATATATCTAAATCATTACTATATGCAGATTTTATTGGATCTTTATTTCTCATACGTTTTTTCATGATTTATCAATCCTCACAAGGTTTAGTTTCATCACAAGGTTTAATTTCTAATTCTTTTATCATCTTTTCAATAGGTTCTTGAATATTACATTTAGTATCCGTATTCTCACCATCTAATGCACATTCTTCTTTGTCAGATATAAATATGAATGGAACAAACATTTGTCCACTATTTGATCTCTTTAACAATTCTTCATTATTTCTAATATTTTCTGAAGCCCTATTTACTGAAACTTTCAGTAAATCCATATTGTTTTCAATTTTTTTAATATTTTCGTCACTAATGCCAGATTTTATTGCTAGTCCTTTTATATATTCATCGTCTCTTTTGTCTGGCTCAATTGATTGGTTTTTATCCATAATTAAATTCATAAATTCATGAATATTATCTGATGAAAAGTTTACAACTCCCATTATCCACGAAGATGCTCTAAGTGGATAATTAGTCTTTGAATATTTAGGAAGAAAATTTAATGTGTGGTATTTTACTTCTAATTTTCCTTCTTCAATTTGTTTATTAATAAAATCATGGGTTTGTGTATGTGCTCTAGTGCAGTCTGGACACATAGGGTCCGTATACCATTCAATTTTTACAATTTTATCATCGTCGGTAAAGTCTTTAGATATTCCATTTTTTGTCATTACAAACGATGAATTATCAAATGAGATTGGTTCAGCTTTTTCTGATTGTTTTCCGCACCCAGTAAATATTAATAACATAAATAGTGTAAATATTATCTTTTTCATTATATCTTACCCCGATTTAGAATGAATACATTCCATATTTTTCTTGTAACTGTTGATATAATTCTTCTGAACAACCATATTTCCTAGGGTCTTCATTGTTTTTTACCATTTCTATATAGATACTTTCTCTTCCTTCTTCTCTACCCTCTTCTTTGTAATCTTCGGATAAATCTTTTGAGTATATTTCTTCTCTAATGGCCTCTAGTTCTTTTTCAGTCAAATCAAACCTATTCTTCATATCATCAAACTCCCTTCTATTTTTCAAATCACTGTACAATTTCACAACATCATATTTAGGGTCAACCTCATCCAATCTATCGTCATTTATTATAAACATGGTGTATTCAAATGGAATATAATTAATATAATTTGGATCATATAGTCGCCTATAATCTGAATATTTAAACACTGTTACAGGACTGTCTTCTTCAATACCATATTTATTATGATTTCTATCATTATTTAATACAATAAATACAGGTTTTCCTAATTTTTTATATGCATCTTTTATAGATTCTTGACTTTTTATTGTGTGCATTTCTGGACCTAATATATCTTCCAATAACAAATGATAATAGTGAGTTATTCGGTCAAAAATAAAATAATCTCTACTTGACTGAGCTTCTATAAAATAATACAACAGGCTTTTAGTATATACTCCATCCTTTATATCAGCTCTCAGTAATATATCATTTTGTCTAAATCTGGCTAATATTATACCTTCTAATGTCCCCATATTCTCAACATTGATAACTTCGCCATCTATATCCAAATAGTCATTTATCATTTGCACAAATTCTTCTTTGTAACCTTTTATAGAAGTAAATCTATTCTTTACTTCCATGTCTCTAAATCTGGTATTTAATATTCTGACTGGAGTTTCTTCTTTTGTAAACCTATTTACACTGGTTACTGTATTTTTATCATTTCCAATTAAACTATCAAATCCCCAATTGGTATTTTCATTATCCATATATTACCACTCCTTACTCTACAAAATCATCAAACTTTTCTAATATAATATTATTAATTTTTGTTGACCATAAACTTGATGTACAATATCTCACATTTGCATCTAACATAGTCTCACCATTATAGTATTTTCCACCTTTAGTTAAATAATGTTTATTTAAATAGCTTGCAGTTTGATTTATACAATCTGCTTTTGTATCATAATAAATAGCTTTTGATGGATCTTCTGTATAGGCTCTAAATCCTGTAATATTATTTCTATTGATTGCAAAGTTAGAATTACCATAATTAGATTCTAAACAAGAAAGACCAATTAAAAATAGTGCATTAACATTATATTGGTTTTCTGCATCTATATATGCCTGTCCTAAACCTTCTAAGCCAGTTCCCTTTAGTGCATTATCAATTTGTTCAGGTGTTAATTTAGTTTTTTGTCTTAAACTCATATTTAAAAAATTCTTACCATTTTGTGTAGTTTTTACAACGATAGATTCTCCAATAGTAGATGCTATAACCGCACCTTTAACAGGTTTACCTATTCTGTTCTTTCTAGATGGATTAATATTATCCAATACGGGGATGTTTCTAACATAATGGGCACTATTTTCTGTTAAAACACCATACTTATCTGCCGATGCTTTTGGTGGCTTTGGATGTTCTCTAGTTCCTAAATCACTTAATGTAATTTCTCTTTCATATACTAATTTATTGTTTTCTTTATCCTTTTCCCCAAGAGATTCTAAATATTTATAGGATTCTCCATTGTTGGACTCTAGGGCATATGCTTTATCTTGTATTCTGTTATTTTTAATAGTATTGAATGTAAAATTTCCACCTACAACGAGTAATAAAAGTGCTGATATTGTAGTAACTCTTCTTCTCAGCATCATTTCTTTTTTTCTATTTTGATTACGTTTATGAAGTCTTTTTTTCTTTTTCATTTCATCTTCATATTTTTTCTGTCTTGTTGGTGTCTTCTCTAATATTTCAACACTTTCAAATTTTTTAAACTTCTTTTCTTGGTTTTCTTTCCTAACCTTACTAAAGTCTACATAATTAGAATTTTTCATATTCATTCTCCTTCTTTTTAAATTTTGTCTTTTGGCTAAATATTGCCTTGAAATACCCCATAATTTCCTTTATTTACATTTACATATTAATTAAAATTTATTTATTATCTAATTTATTCCAAATTTCCTACACTTTTAAATGTTTTTAATTTTTATATGTTTTGATTTTGTGTGTTTAGTTAATTTTATTTATTCATACATTTATTGAAATTTTTAAGGTAAAGTCACTATTAATTTATGACTTTACCTTTTTGCTAGTTATTCATTTGCCTTGCTTTTTCATGCAATTCCCAGAATAATTCTTCTGAACATCCTATTAGTCTAGGGTCCATACCTTTAAAGATCATCTTTAGGTAAGCTTGTTCTAGACCTTGTTCTAAACCTTTATTAGCAGCATCATCTATTTTACTATCTACATAATCACTTACAAAATTTACCCAATCCTCATCTATTTCACTATATTTGTCTATCATCTTAAATCACCTCAAAAATTATAATCATTTTTGATAAGATCTTTTTCAAACTCAGAACGTTGTCTTGGGTAGAAAAGTATATTATATTCATCTCCAATAGATAGGAATGAATCGTACATATCCTCTTCTCTAGGATTAAATATCAAACAATAAATTTCTGGATCTAAATTATTATATTCCATATCTTCTCTAATCCAGTCCTCTGGAAGTTCAATAAAATTAACTATATCTAACTCTGTATAATCATTAGTGCCATAAGATTTATTAAGGTAGTCTACTATTTCATCAACTGATATTTTTAATGCACCAGAATAAAGTAAATTATTTGATTCAGTTACTACTGTATTCCCGTGTAGGTTAGGTTGCATGTCACTATAATATTTTTCTAATGTATTTTGATACTTTTCATTATTCCATATTTCATCATTAACGTCGGATAATTGTAAATAAGTTTCTACAACTGTTCCGTATACTTTTTCTCTTGTATTTAATTCCATAATAATTCCTCCAATATATCATTACTTTCTTCTATACCTTCTTTACTATTTATAAAATCTTGTTGCTTCGATATAAGTAGTTTAGAAAGATCAAATTCTGTTTCATCAAAATTTAATGAATCTTCTGGAAGGTTTTTTATGTATTTTAAAATATTTATCATTTTCTTACCAGTTTTATCCCATTGCTTTTGGCTAGTACAGTGTACAATATCGTTTCTCAATATTCTTAATTTATTTGTTACTGCTTTACTTTCAGTTATCTTATTTTGATTTTTAATTGAATTACATATACCCACTAACTTAAGTGCAAAAGAGGTACCATAGAATTCTTTATAGGATAATTGTGATATATTAGATACTTCTATATCTTGTAGCTCATACCATATCCCATATACAGATATTTGATTGATATTCATAATTATCACCCCATATTCATATAATTTTTATTATACAAGTTATAAACATAAATGAGGGTGGTTTTATTTACCGTCCTCATTTATATCTTCAAAGAATACTGTATATTCTTTTTTAAGTAATTCTAAAATCATATGAATTACTTTTTTAACTTGTAAATATTCATTATTTGAGAGATTTAATATTAAAAACTCTCTCCACTCTTTAATATTCATGGTGATAACTAATTCTGTTTTGAGGCAATTAGGCAACACTCTCTTTGCTAAATTAGTATTTACCCCATTATCAATTAAATGTATATATGCACTCTCTGAATCCAAGCAGGAGTCTCTCCATACATTATATTCCATTGATTTCTTCTCAAAACCAGGATTTATAACTATTATCTCATCTTTAAATCTCTGTTCTTTTTGGATAAAATGTTTTAAAGTCTCTTTATTTTTTATTGTTGATTCTTGCTCAATTCTATAAGCAGTTTCTTTATCTGAAGTTATTCTTACACTCAAAGATAGTACCTCAAATGAAGATAAATTTCCTGATTTAATCATATTCTTAATGTATTTTTCTGATTCTGAACTACTTATTGATATTTCTTGATTAGATTTAACTTTTTCTAACGATTCAATAGTCCTAATTGCATTTCCATAATCCAATTTAGTTATCATTTCTACTGAAGGCTTTGTTATAACCATACTGATGTCACCAATCCTTATTTATACATTGCTCTAACTACTGTATCTATATACTTATCTAACTCTTCTCTGTGAGATATTAAATACTTACATGCCTTCAGGTAGGTTATTCTGCTAATAATTGCTATCTTAACTTTTTCATTAGACTTGTTCAAAGTATCTATATCAGATTTAGTTTTATTATCGTAATTTACTGTATACATAATATCATTTATAGTTTTTAATTCGTCTTCTAATTTAGATATCTCATTTTCTACAGCATTTTCATCAAATATTACATGTGAATCCACATTTTCACATACATTTTTTATAATTTCTTGGATTATTTTTTCATTTATATTTTGAATATTTAGTTCAGATTGTGAACTTTCCAATAATCATCACCTACTTCCTCTTCTTCATTGCCATATTCAATAAAAATATGACCCATTGTATTGTAATAACTATAAAAATTAAACTTTTCGTATTATTAGATACTATAAATTTAATTCTTGACTTGGCAGGTATCATATTTAGTAATTTTATTTTATACCAAATATTTAATTTATTACTATTTATTACTGGGAAATCTATTTGCAATTCCTTCAACCAATGGATCAAATATTTTTAGATTATTATTTATTATTTTGTTATATGCATCCTTACCCTCTTTATAAGATATTAATTTACCACTTCTATTATAGTCATACTTATAATTAGTAATAAACCAATCTTGAGTTAAGAATGAATTGTATACTCCGCTTTTATAAGAGTATCCGTTAAAATTAACTCCAGCTAATATTAAATTATCTACAAATCCGAAACTAAATATTTCTTTTTTACTATTTCTATATTGAGAGAGCATTATCATAGGAAGACCATCTTGAGTTTTTGGTATATTGTTAACATTTAATGTATTTATAAAAATAACTCTATATCTACTTTCTAAAGAATTATTACTATTTAGTCTTAGCCTTTCACTTGCTTTTGGGGTTGTTTCTCTAGGATAACTCCTATTTTTGATTTTCTCATTATTATCATCTACCATGAATGTATCCCAAAGGACTAAAGCATCTCTATCTGCCAGTGGAGCACCTTCTTTTGTTATATTGGTAGCCATTCTAGATTTGGTCCATGTAGTATCCACATGATACCATTTTCCATCTATATTTATAAGTGACCACTGATGTAACTCACTTGAACCTTCAGGGTTAGTTGCCCTTCCTATTACTGTTATTGCAGGAATATTCATTTTATCCATAGCAATATTAAACATATCTGCAAAAGCAGAGCAATATCCTCCACCATTTATTAATGAGTATCCAGTTTGTGTACTGTATCCATTTAAATTTACTGTTTTACTAGGTAAATTGTGAGAGTATGGGAGACTTGCTATAGAAAGATTTATATAGGCTATCTTATCATATATTTTCCAATCCTCAGGTACTTGATTTATAATTTTATCTACATATTCACTAACAGCTTTAGTCTGTGCTATATTAGTTCTATACTCAGGTACTATAGTTATTTTCTTCCCCATTACAGTATATTTCAATACACCAATTGTATTTTGTCCTCTAGGAAAGTATAACACTGCATCATCAAAGGAATCTTTTATTACTTGCATGGAATATTCTTTTGTAGTAGTAAATTCTATAGTTGTCTTAAAATCATAAAGTCCATCAGCAGCTTTCAAAAATCTATTTTTATCTTCTTGTGCTATATCATGCCTAAATCTATTGCCTATTAATTCAATATTTTGTGCTTTTAAATGTTTATATTGCTGTGAGCTCTGTGCATATGATGAACTACATAATACAAAAATAGATAATATTAATATGCACCAAATTCTAGATATTTTTTTAAAATTAATCATACTAATCACCGTATAACTCACTTACACCTGAATTTGTGAATATTGTTGCCCTTTCTAGAGATAAAACTGTTGTAGGGTTTTTAGAGTCTGGATATTGACTTAACTTTTCAATCTTATTATAATGAGAACTTAATGCATCCGCTGAATGTACTATAAAAGCTTCTTTAAATTGTGGATTCACTGGAGAACCATATTCTTTTTTCAAGTGATGTGATAAAATAATATGGTCTAATAAAGCTATTTTTCCTTCATTGCCCTCATATAGTCCGTTATCTCTAGCATATTCTCTAACCATGAGAACTCCTTGAACTAAATGCTCATATAGCCCATAAAAAGAATTATAAACTGGTCTAACTCCCTCTAAATCATATAACTTTGTCTTTCCTATATCATGCATTAATGCACCAGTTAATATAAGATCTAAATTTATATTTGCTTTTTCTAATTTTACCATTCTATATGCCATATCATAGGCTATTGAAGCAACTTCACATGAATGTTGACATAATCCACCTAAATAATCGTGATGATGTGAAACAGCTGCTGGTTTTATCCAGAAATCTTTATTATTTAATATAAAATGCTCTAATATATTTCTATATATTGGATCTTTTACTAGGTTTATTTGTTTTTCTATAGTTTCTCTGATTTGATTTCTGTCAAAAGATGTTTGAACAGTCATTGGTTCTATTGTACCCATTTCATAATCAGTTACAATTAATTGTTTAGAGTTATTCCATACATTTATTTTAGCTTTGTTTACTTTAATAACATCAGCACTTTCATTATAGTCGACTACATCCCAAATTCTAGCATCCATATCTTGATTAAAATCTGTTATAACAAATTTTAAATAGTCTTTATCATTTTTAGTCTTCTCTTTAGTGATATTCTTAATGAAATAATATTGATTTGTTACGCTTTCATTAGATTCTAGTCCTAATATTTTAGAAACTTCTGAAGCTTTATCTATGTCAAATATTTTTTCTTTGTTTTTAGCCATTTCATTGTTATAATCTGTAGATGATATTGATTCTACCATTGACCACTCTAAGTTATTTACATTATCATCATAATTTTGATTAGTATTATTTGCATCTGTCATATCTAAACTCCACCTTTCTTCTGAATCAGCCATGCTACACATAGGATCATCTAAATCATATAAGTAATCTTCTGGATTTTCTAAATCTATTTTATATTTTGAGTTTTTCATTTATATCCTCCTGATATTTATTTATATAAGTAGATTAATATTTAATATAAAGAAATTTTAGTGGCTAAATGCATCAGTTTATTTACTTTACATTTAACCACTAAATTTTTATTATACTATATTATTATTCATTAAAATAGTTTTCATAATATTCTTCTTCATCGTCGCCTATATATTCATATTCCCCAAATCCAACAATTAAGTAAACAACTGGTGCAATAAATAGGCTAAGTACAGCCATCCCATCGCTTACATTAAATTGTTTTATAAATTTAAATGAAATATAAAGCACAACAAGCCAACCAACAAATGGTACAAGAATCAATAAACCCAAAAATGGATTGCCAAAAGTAATTTTTGCCATTGTCATTGTATTATAGATTGGGACTATTGCTTTCCATGCAGGTTCCCCTGCTTTTACATATAACTTACACAATCCCACAATTGACAGTATTATGGAAAAGGTTGTTATCATATACCATATGCTTGAAATAAAACTATTTGATTTCCCCATTATTTATTTCCTTTCGTACTTCCTTCTAATTACATTCCAGGTCTACCAAATGGGTCAGTTGATGGTTCGCCACTACGAGAATCAAATAGATAAATAGATGTTTCATATACCATACCATCGACTACTTTTCTATAACATGCAAATCCACCTCTTACAGCTGTTGAATATAATAAATTGTCATTATGTCCAGAAGAATTTTGCCAAACAGTTAATGTAGTATTGTCTAGTGAAGTTTTTGGATTGTCTAGATAATATCTAGCACCAGCAAGATTTTCACCTAAGTTAAAATTATAGTTTCCTTCACTAAAATGACCATAATCTCCAGTTTTTATAAGTCTATTTACCTCTTCTTCGGCTCTTAAAGCTGCTAATCTATTCAATTCAGAATCTTCTTTAACTGCATTTAGTCCTTTAGATTGTCTATAACTATTTAAGTTACTCATAAATGTACTAGAGCTTCCAAAAGTCCCTTCTGGTAGAGTTGTATTAATATTTTTTTCTGGTTTTTCTGATTTTGATGAGTCATTTCCAACTAATTTTCCATCATTCCCCTTATTTGGATTGTAGATTGAGTCATTATCATATCTATTCCAGTAATATCTATTATAATCATCTCTTTCGAAACCTCCATAATATCTGAAGTAGTTTCGGTTTAGGTCATATCTATCTTCGAACTCTCTATCTGTACCATCAAATGAAACTACATATACATTAAAATATTTATCATTAGATGATTTGTCCCAATGTCTTTTCCATGTATTAACATCTTCAGAAGCTAATTTATTTCTAGAATAATCTCTTAATATCATCTTATCCCCAGATTTTTCCCAGTATAGGTCATATCCATCTACATACAATCTATCACTTTTTTCAAATCCAACTGGAACATATTTTTTAACTTCATTAATATAAACTGTACTATCCTTCCAATCCACATCATATCCAAGTGCTTCGGAAACAAATCTAATAGGTACATAAGTTCTGCCATCATAAATAATTGATGGTGCATCCATTACTAAAGTTTTTCTTTCATCTTTAGTAGTTTTAATTGCAGTAGTGGAATTTGTATTCATTGTAATTATAGTTCCATTTTTATCTCCTACAATAATGCCACCTAGAGGAGCTTCTTCAGACCTCATAACGTAATTTACATTAAGTCCCAATTTTTCGGATATAAATCTAACTGGTACCATTGTTCTACTACTATTCATATCAATGTATGGACTTCCCATATCTGCAGGTGGAGTTTGTCTTTCTCCATTTACCACAATAGAAACTCCTTGTGATGCTGCAGATGGTGGAAGTTGTCCGGCAGCAGATACTACTGCTGGAGCCATCATTGAAACTAATAATGCTGCTGTTACAGCCTTCTTCAAATTAAATTTTTTCATATTAACCCTCCTAATGGTTATTATTTTTATTTACATATAGAATAAAAATATATTTATTTGAATTATTAATGTTAAATTTTACAGATTTTGTAGAAATTAAAATATGGTGGGAATTTTAATTTTCCCACCATACTGTGTTATTGAAATTAAATAATTAATGTTTTATCATATTATTCTTTATTTATTCCAATTGTAATTTACTTTATTCTTTCCGCCAACGTCTTCTTTATTTAGATATGGATTGTCTGGAGCTGTGTAAGAGTCTTCATACATATTACCACGAACTTCAATATTCGCATAATTACCCATTTTAGTTCTAAATGTTTCTTGTCCATTCTTAAACATTCCTATCTGTGCAATAGAACCTATACTATAAGTTCCATTAGGATAGTCTAAGTGAATGAAGTGTTGTCTAGATTCATCAAGTCCTGGAATTAAATGTCTATATAGCTTTGTTTTAGGGTCTGCATGGAAGTAGCCTAAGTCAGTTCCATATGTTACTCCCAATCCAGATTTTTGTTTCCAAGAATGTTCTTTTCCTTCAATTCCTGGTATATCTAATCCACCACTACCATTAGCTTCGATAACTGAATTTGCATAAGGTATATATCTTTCATTTTTATACCTAGTTCTAACTGCATGGTCCCAAATATATAATTGTTTTGCACCTTCGGCAGAACTTTCAGTTGGTCTTAATAGCCCTCTAGCATTAGTAGTTGGTACATCTGGATTGTTCTTAATGATACTTCCAATAACTTTACTAAATGCCGAAGAGTCTTTATTAATTGGTATATTATCTGTTCTTCTAGGTCTGTATAACATTGAACCTTGACCAGGTTGTTTATCTTTTCTACTTCCTAAGAATTTTGCTACCACATTTTCATTGTCTCTACCATAGTCAGAATAGAATTTAACTCCTGCTTCGTAAGTTACTCCATAACCTGATTTTATATAGTTATTTTCATTTCTTCTATCTGGATTTCCTCCACCTGGATTTCCTCCACCTGGATTTCCTCCTGGATTTCCTCCATCAGGTTTGCCTTTATCTTTACCTATAAATGGTATTAACGTATTTCCTGGCGGGTTGTCTCCTGATCCTGGATCATTAGGTGTTACGTCTTTTGGTGTTTGTGGTATTCCAGGGAATCTTGGGTCTGGATTTCCTCCATCTGGTACTGTAGGTGGGATTAAGTATCCATGATATTCAGTCATTACTTTATCTCTGTAATTCCATGATCTACCTGGATTGTATTTAGCATCTACAGTATATTCTAAATTACATGGCTCTATACCATATTTATAAACTATACCTGGATATGAAGGATTTCTATTTATCATATTTGTTCCAGGTCTATCGTCTCCACGCATATATTTAGCCATTGCAGCATTAGCAGATTCCCAAGTCAAGCCCGGTCTATCATATGCTACTTGTAATGCTGTTGGAGAAACTCCATCTCCTGGTTTTTCATTTTGGCATGATTTAAATGCATAACAATCTACAGTATAAGTTGCTACTTGTCTAATTGAACAAGTATGACAATATTCTATACATCTGCCATGTCTATCTGTCCTTTTACAAACATCCCAACCATATGGGTGATAAACCCTCATCATAGACCATCCATTTTTAATTATGTTTTTATAATGTTCCCTAGGATATTTTACAAGGGCTTGGAATTCTTGTTGACATCTTCTAGTGATGTTACTTCCTTTGTTCCAAACAGGAGCTCCATCACGCTTATATCCCATATATTGGTCTATCCAAGCTAATTTAAATCTTCCAATAGGTTGGTCTGAGAATTTTGTAGTTCCTAAATGACTACGTACAGCATCATCTTCTGTGACTTCTATGGCTATTGGAGCTTCAGTATCATTGTGATACTTATCAATATCAAATTTTCCATCACTTGAATATCCTTGCCACCAACCATGTTCTAATGGAGACATTCCTGGATGGTTGGGTAGATTCATTGAATCTGGTTGTTTTGAAGGGGGGTTTACTCCTGGAGTTATTTGTTCAAATTCAGTAACATATGTGTCACCATGATATGTTGGTAAACCGGACATTATATATGATCCATGTCCATCTAACCAATTGGCAAGTTCTTTACCTGTTAAATCGTCATTTGGAAGGTCTGCAATACCTCTAGTTTCAAATCTAGTTTTCCATGCATTATTCATAGCCTTCCAATCCTTCTTATCTCCTGACATGTAGTCTAGATAGTTATTAGTTTGGTCTATATCCCCAAGACTATTACTAAATGGTGATTCATTCCAGAATTTCCATCCTGTATTATCTATATTTGGACAATATGCAAATGTTTTATATTTAGTTGTTGATTTATAATCTTGTCTATATTGACCTAAGATTGTTTCTCCAATAATTGGAGTACCTGCAACACTATCACTTGTATATCCCCTAATTTCACCACCACTACAAGTATTTACACATACTCTATTATGTGCATCTTGTTGGATTTCAGATTTTCTACCTGGGTCTAAACAGTCTTTAGGTCCAGGTGTTGAATTAGCTGGTGGCGGATTATTAGGATCATTTGGGTTCTTTTTGCCCGGGTCCTTGTTAGGTACTCCACCCTTACCAGGATCATCTGGACAGTTCATTGAAAGGGCAACGTCTATATTTTGGCCCCTTTTACCTCTATTATCACCGGATGCTACCTCTTTTAATCTTTTTCTGTAAGCATCTATATTCAGTTCTTGAGCCTTTTTAATTACTGTTTGTGAGTTTGGAATGTTTTTAACATCATATTGAAATGAAATAAACTCTTTTCTCAATGCAGCATCACTTATATTATTTACATTTTTTATACCTTTTTGGCTTAAATATGATAAGAATTGAGTGTCATCTGATACTCCTGAAATGTCATTTCGATTAACCTTAGTTTCTGAACACACTCTAACTCTATCTTTTGGTATATTCATTGTTGACATTGGGCCTCTGCCATTTTGTGGTTTTGTAATTGTTTTTACTTTAGTATCAGGTATTATATTTTTATTTGTATCCTTTATTTTATAGGCTGTTTGATCTTCTCTCTTAGTCATACGTGGAAAATTGGCTGTCTCATTTCTTGCTTCTAATCCAGTTGCTGCTACATCAAAAGTGTCAGAATCCTTAACATAGGTGTCTGTTACTTTAATGTTAGAGCAAGCATCAATTTTTACACTACCATCTGGCATTTTAGTATATTGTCTTACTACATCAGCACCAGGCTCTGCCCACTTGGGGTTTCCTTTAATTGGTACACCAAAAGCAACTGCATCACCTTGAGATATTAATTGCCCTTTATCATTCAGATAAAAATCCACAGCATGTGATGATAATACCACATTTTCACATTGTTTGGCTATATCTGGTGGCCTTTTAGTTGGTTGTATATAATTTTCGGCACTAACACTTACCGGTATTGAGGTTGCCATTACTAATGCAGCCATAGTAAAGGCAGATACCCGTTTCTTAATATTCATTTTTTATTCACCCACTTTATATTAAATTATATTAAAATTATTACACTCATTGTTAATTAACACTTTACACTGTTATTTTACAACTAATATTATACTATGTGTAAAGAGAAAAAGAGTTAGCAAATGAACTTTATTTACTAACTCTTTATATTTATTTATTATTATATTTATTTTATCACATTCGTCCTTTTTTCATCATATCCTCATATGAAGGATATTTCATTTGAACGAAACCATTTTTTGTACCGTTCTTTTTATCGTATATATCTTGACAGAAATTGCTAGGTACAAATGTATATTTCTTTAATGCTATTAATTCATCATCTATTTGCTCTATTATATTCGTATCTCTTAATGTTAATACGTCTATATTACTTATATGCGTTCTTGTAGATTCTAGTGATTCATAATCATATTCTGGATAGTAAATCCAGTCTACTTCTACACTCTTTGCAACCCTACCTCTAATTGATCTGTACAAAGATTGCATAACATCAGATGGAGTCCCATATAATATAATTCTAGTTGTGTTCCCTAGGTTGGTTCCTTTTATTATATTTGTTAATATCAATGATTTTGGATTATTATTATATTCTTCAGATATTTCTTTAGTATTACCTTTAGTTTCTCCATTAATAACATATACATCATATCCTAACATAGTAATTATATGTTGCAATTTATCAATTGTCGATAGATTTTTGACATATACCATCATTTTATCGTTTCCATTAGACATTATTATATTTAATAATTCTCTAACTGCTGGTATATTATTTGCATTTAACTCTGGAGTAGTTACGCCTCTATAATCGTCTATTCTGTCAAATACCGATTTATTTTCTGGAGAATATAGTGCTAAATCTGCCCTCATTCCTCTTGATATCCAAGACCTTTGAATTTCATTTACAAACATTCTATGGAAAGTTGTATTTATTGTAACATCGGCACCTATATCAGTTCTATTCTTATTGATATAATAATCTGCAAAATCTCTATATATATCATTTATTTTCAGTTTCTCATTTACCAATGTTCCATTCATAAAAGTTTGGTCAACATATTTCCTAATAAATTGTTTTTTTGTTAAACTTGTTGCACCTACTGTATAAAGTAAGTTTCTTGCAAGGTCTACTGTTTTACCCACTGGAGTTGCATTGGAAACTACTTTAAAGGGAACTAATCGGGAAAATTCTGAATATATATTAAATCCAACTGCATCAACACTATCAGCTTCATCATAAAAAGCTAAAGAAAAGTCATCTGCATGGTTATACATAAATTCAACTGTTTCTGAACTATTTAACCAGAAACTTTGAGTTACTACAAATATATTAACTGATTCATAATTTTTAATAAATCTAGCCACTTGGTCTTGTGTACCATTTGAGGTTAATACTAATTCTCCTAATATAGTATTACAACCTGACTTAAAGTTAGGTATTACTTTTGTAGGACAAGTCAGTATTACTTTTTTATCAGGATACAATAATCTACATATTCTAGCCAAGGCTATTCCTATATATGTTTTTCCCATACCCATTTCTGCTGACAATATTACATTTTTTTGTTTTATAATTTGATATAACAAATCCAATTGGAAAGCTTCTAAATTAGCAGAGCTTCCATCTTCATTATAGAACAATAACCTATTTACTATATGATCTTCTATATATTCTTTGTCTATTTCTTTATTTTGTGCATCTAGACTTCTATTATATTTAAAAATTTCTGGGTCAAATGATACTTCTTCTTGATCTTCAAACATATCATTTGTATCGGAATTATAAATATATCTAATTTGTCCCAATACCACCACTCCTATTCATTTATATCATCTTTTGATATATTTAATCTAGGTAACCATTTTAATATTTCAGATGGATTATTGTATATTGAATTATCATATTCAGCCATAGTTTTAATAAAATTCATTGTCTTATATACTAAATATATGGTATCTATTGGAGTTTTAAAAGACATTAGTTCTAAAACATCGTTTTCAACTAGGTAATGTGATTTTTCGGCTTCTGTTAAATCTAAATCTTCTTTAAAATCTATTCCAAGTCTAACTGCCATTCCTTCTTTTAATAGGCTAAGTTTCTTAGACACAGTAATATCATCTTTTTCCAAATCTTCTAAATTATATTTCTTTGTATCATATTCTGTATAATATGGAAGGCTAGTTTCTTCATTAAATACATCCTTAAATGTTCTAGTTATTTTAAATGTAGAAATACCATACACATCTTTAAAGTATAATGAAGTCTTTAAATCGTTGCCTTTAATATCATAATCTAAAAATACATTTTGAAGTTTATTACTTTCTAAGAATTTAATATAATTTTCTTTAATGGCTTTCAATTCTTCATCATTAGAATTTATCTTATCAAGCTCCTCTTCCATACTCATTTTTTCTAGTCTCATTAAGCCATAAAATGCCATTTCTATATTAGTCATATATTTAAATCTTGTCTCTTGGTCTTTTGTCATAGATTTACTATCCATATCAATATCTGCAAATAGCAATTTTAATGGGGCATTTGTTAAATTACTTGAAAGATCATGATATTCTCCTACTTCGATATCTTCTTTGGTAATATCAATAACTTTATTATCTTGTACTGGTTTTCTATTAATATTTGGATTCATCTTATTCATTACATCACTAAATCTTAAATTTGACAGAGAAGTAATTAAAGTTGGTAAATATTTACTCAATTCCGATAGGATTATTAAACCTTCCTTGCCAGTTTCCTTGTATGCAAAATTCATTGCACCCAAAGATTTTTTGTCTGGTTCGTTAATGTTAAGATAAAGCAACTTCGAAGATTCGTCCATATTCATATCTTCTTTTTCAGACTCTTCAACATTTAAATTCATTATATCAGAAGTTAATACAGTATTCATTTCTTCAATTGAATCTAATGTAACTCCATCCAATAATTTCTTTAAATCTTCATCTGCCTTATCCAATTTATAATTAGATAAGTTTTCCTCAAAATATTTTCTGTCTAAATTTTTAATTTCCATAATTACCTCCAAATTTTATTATTATATATTTATTAACTTTTATTATATAATATTATCTTTATTTCTGTCTAGCAAATCTAATAAATATGAACGTTTTATATTAAGTATATTTTTTTTATTTAATTTATCATCAGTTATTCCTGGTTTTACTAATATCTGACTTAATAATTTTATATCGGTTAAATCTACATCTATGTATCCATTATAATAATCCCAATATTTTATTTTATCGCCTATTTTAATTAAAATACTATCATCTGTATTCAAATACTCCCCTATCTCAATACCTGAAGTCATTCCAAGTCCAAAATCAAAAGGACTAGATATTGAAGAATCAATAATATTAAGAGTAGGTTTTGAAAATGTATATAGGGAGTTATTATAATTCATAGGTAGTTTATCGAAATTATTAAATATATTTAAATAGTTCTTTATATACAACTCTATAAATAGATTGTCTGTTGCCTTATCTACGGGGATTTCTACACAAAATAATCGTATTTTTCCTCCAGTTGCAACATTAATGTATTGTTCAACTGAAAAGTTATTCCAAAATGATACCACTGGAATAACTTTTACTTGTCTATTCAAATATAATTCTTTATATAATTTGTAAAATGACTCTAACTGATATTTAGTTCTAAAAATAGAGTCTATATAGTCAATTTCTACCTTAGTCAATTGCACTTTTCCATATATAAATGGTGAGATACATTTTAATATATCTACCTTTAATTCTTTTAAATTTAATACTTGCATATTACTAGATCTCATATAATCTTCTATAAACGGTGTTTTATTATTAATTTCTAACCACCTATCTAAGGCAATCATATCAATCAACCTCAAACTTTTCATGTATTTTTATTAATAATGAATTTAATCTATTTAATGATATCAAGTCTATTGAAATTAAAATAATAAAATCAATTACAAACATAATTTGTATTGCAGTATTGTCTAAAATATTGTAATTTAATAAACTTTTCAAATTACAATATATAATAATAGATATAATTAATAGTATATAATATATATAATCCAGTCTAATACATTCTCTTAATTCTTGTTTATAATTATTATCTTGCATATGTGATATCAATTTTAACTCTGTATTTTCACTGATATTAAATAATACTATCTTTTGCTTTAAATAGTTACCATAATACTCTGGATTATTAAATTTATGTTGCAATTTATAAAGAGAATATAAATAATCTATTATGTTAAATTGATGTAATGTTATAAATTTAAGATTTGTAAACAACTCCAATGCTTTTGTATTAAAATTTAGATTTTTATTTACTATATTCGTATTAATAATTGAATTTATAAATCTGAATACTATTAGGTTTATAAAACTAAGTAATATTGTAGTAACATACATAGAAATTCTAGTATATGTATTTTCAATAGACTTTACATTAATAGAATATCCAAATGTATAACTCATTTTACCAAAAAATATTCCAGAAATTATATTATATATAAATATAAACATGAATGACAGGTATATTACCTTAAAAAATGAATAAATTAAGAGTTTTACTCCCTGAAATTTCTTACCAGTCTTATGATCTTCTAAAACTCCCTTTCTTAATTTATTACCTTCCTTTTTCTTGTCATTTGAATTTGTACTATTTTTAAATTTAGATTCTTTTATATCTACCTTTATTATATATTTATTTCCATACTTCTTATTTATTTCTTCAGCATATCTTGCTAATTGATTTAAATCTACCTCAATTTTCTCTTTTCCATTTATTCTGCTATAGGTTACATTTATACCGTCTTCTGTTGCATATTCTATACAAAGAGTATCATCAATATTGTCATTACCGATATAGTCTTTATATTTTTGAACCTCTTTATATGCCTCTTTTATTGCCTTTTCTTTATACTCATATATAATTTTATCTGTATTTTTTGCTTCTTCTATATATTTTTCCAAAGGGAGGAAAGTTTTTTTATTTTCATTATTTTTATCCATAATTCCCTCCTACTTGTCTGAACTGACTTCTCCATCTATATTTTCATCATATTCAAATCCTTCTTTAAAGCCCCTAAATAACTTACTCCAATTAAATGCTTGTGCTCTTTTAGATTTTTTAATGTCTCTTTTGCTAATTGTAAATGGATTATTTACAATCCAAAGTGAAAAGTGTTTGTATTTTGCAATAGGATAAGTTAATAAATTAATTAACACTATACCTATTAGTATAATATTGCTATATGGATCTAATGATGGATTTTTCAATAAAAAATATATTGCTATTCCTGGTATAATGTTATTAAGTATCCACATGAATATTGTAAACCAATACATCGGTTGTATCTCTACCTTTTCACCTGAAGATGCTCTAAAGGCTATTTTTTGATTGGAGTCCAATGGGTAAAGTAATTTTACAGCAGGAACTAATACTTCGAAATTATATACTACAGGAAAAAATGGTAATGTCCAAAATAAACTCAAATAATCTATGTCTCTAAAAAATTGGACTGCTTGTACCTTCAAACTAACGGCTGTACCATGCTTAATCATGACTTTCATTTGGTTTAAATAATGATCATCTATTTCTTTTTGTTGCTCTTCTGTTCGATTCCACAAGTCTTTATTTCGGTATATTTCTATTGTATCTATTAATATACGATAATCGACAAGTGACCTAAAGAAAATAGCTATGATATACATTCCTAGTATGACGATAATGAAAGACAGAGTTTGTTTGCTAAACATCGGGTAAGTTTCTCCTTTAAAGAGCACTGACCATCTATTAAATAATGGTATATTAAACCCATTATAGAGTAATATTCCAGATAATACTAATAATTTACTTACTACTATTGGAAATGCCAATATAAGATGCACTAAATATCTATGTTTTAACAATTTTTTATAAATTATTTGATTTTTATATAAATTTTGTTTCTTCATAAACGACTCCTTTAAAATTCTATATATTCTGTACCATTTTTATCTATAAACGAATAATTATTATCTTGATCTCGATATTTATGCGGGTTAGGGCTATCTATATCTTCTGAAGGTCTGGATATATTGGATGTTTTATTGTCTCTGTCATCTTTGTCGTCTTTATCCCCCTGAGTTTCCTTATTCTTGTCTTTATTAGATTCATTTGGATTAGTAAAGTAACTGTCAATATCCTCTTTATTATTTTCTTTATTATCTTTTAAATTGTATGTTTTTATATCATTATCACTTGACCTACCAAATGTATTCTTCTCCCACTCTAAATCCTCCTCAATGGCTTCTTTAGGATTCTTTTTCATATTAGGTTCATATGGCTGTGCATATGAATTATTAGAAACTCCAAAATACATAGCTACTTCTTCAGGTGTCATATTTGGTTCCTGTGACTGGCTATTTACATATATTTTTTGTGATTTGTTTTTATTAGGGAATACTATATATGTACCTATGATTGTATATTTAAATATACTATTCCCAGATTGATTTTTTTGTTCTTGGTTAGAAAGCCCACCTTCTACAATTATATTATCCCCTTCTTGTAAATATGTAGTACAATTCTCTGCCACTCTATTGAAGCACATAATCGAGAAATCACAAACATTATTCTTTCTATATGCATCTTCTGTTCTTATAGTCATTTTTAAATATGGTATACCATTTTTTGAATGTGCTAATCTTTCTTTGTGCACTATATCTCCACATATTGTTATCTTATTGTAAAACATTCTATATTCACCAACTTTATATTAATCATTTGTAAAATTGAAATCTACATCAGAATCTCCAAAAAGTTCCTCGTCTATATTATATCTCTTTTCAGGTTTAGAAGTTCTCTTGACTTCTTCTCCTTCAAAAGTAAAAATTTGTTCTGCGTTATTTTTATCGTCCTTAAGATCAAAACTTCCCCAACCTGACTTTTTAGTTGTTTCCTCAGGTTTGTCCGCAGCATTATCTTTGGAGGTTTGTATCCTGTCTCTAGCCAGGTCTTGTCTGTCGGAATTTTTTGATTTAAATTTATCTAAAGCATCAAACCCCCAACCCTCTGACTTTTCATTAGTCTCTTTAGGTTTACTATTATCATTTATATTATCATTTGTATCACCAAATGTATCCATTAATGAATTATTTTGTTGAGTATTATCATCTTCTACATTATTTTCTTCTAAAAATCCATATTCTTCATTTATCTGATCCTCATATTCTCCATGTATTTCTGATATTAATGTGGAAAAGAAATTATTATATGTTTTTGGATTGTTTTCTTTTATTAAATCATTTAATATGTCTAATACAGATTCCAATACATATATTTTAGATGACATTGTGTACCAATCTTCTGATATTTTGAATAGATAATTTGGTTTTGTTAGATATAGTATTAAACTACAAGCTGAATTAAATTGATCTTTGGTTAAATTTATTTCTCCTTCAGAAAACTTAAATAATACATTTAAAATAATCTTTAATTCATTACCATAAATTTCAGCTAATTCCTTTTCCAAGTCTACGTGAGTTAAAGCATCATATAGGCTATCAACAAATCCATCGCTGTTATAATAATATGTATTACATTCAGAATACAATTTCATTAAATAATTATTTAATGATTTTATAGTATTTACACTTATATTACCAATATTATCAATTATGAAATCAAATCTTCTGTAAGAGAATCCCCTAGGTAATGCTTTATTGATAAAATTTAGTTTGTTTTCCATCTTATTATCATTATATCGATTTTCATAATTCATTTTATTTACTTCATTGTATTTTTCCACTTTAATATTGTTAAATTTCTTCATATGATCACACCCTCTTTATATATTAATAATAACTGTTCTAGTTTACTATTTTAATTGAAAAATAGAGAAGGCTTTTAGTCTTCTCTATTTAAAATTTTAATTATAATTTGGATCCTCTGTATTTACGTGTCTGATTGTAACTGAAATTGGATAGTCCAATTCGTATGGTGCACCAAATTCAGGTGTAGTGTGTAAAGTTCCATCTGCAGATACCTTCTTTACATTTTTAGATCTTAAAATAGAATAAAATCTAATTCTTAATGTAGCGTTATATTGTGGATACATACCAGATCTCATTTGTTCTCTATCTCTAGTATCTCCGGCATCTTTTAATGATGTATTTCCACCATCTACATTGGCATACAAACTACCAAATTTATTGTCTATTTTTTGCTTACTTCCGAAATTACCTAGTGAAACTTCTGAACCATAATCTCGTAAATTATTAGCAAATCTATCTGCACCTTTTCTAGCTCTACCTAATGCTTTTTCTGGTGCTAATATTTCATATTCGAATAGAGGTTTTTGTTGTCCTCCGCCAATATCAATTACTTTATTAAATGTACTTTGATATTCTTTAAATTCCTTTGCTACTTCTCTACTTATATTATTTTTTACATCAGCTTCACTTAATAATCTTCCATTACTATCTGTATCTTTTATTACTGAAATACCTCTGGCTTTCATATTAGGGTCCAGGTTCTTTTCTAAAACATTCACCGCAGAGTTTTCTAGAGCCTCAGCCATACTATCTCCTATATCTGCTATTCTAGCTTGTTCGGAGGATTCCATTGTGTTAATTGTATTATTAACATTAAAAAATACTGCCATAAAGAATAAAATTCCTACTGCAACATATCTTAATACTTTCCACATACCTACCTCCTAATGAACGTCCTTCAATCTTAATTTTCCTGTAACTTTTCTTTCATTTTCACTTTCTAGATTTCTCATAGTAGACTTTTCTCCTCTATATGAATATCCGTCCCAAGTGAAATTACCTCTATTTACGCCAGACCTTGCTTCATATATAGTCATCCTAGTTGGTCTTCCAAAAATAGTTCTCCAAGTAAATGTTTGTTTATTTGAAAATCCATATGGAGCACCATATGCAAATTGTTGACCTTCTGTTGGCATGCCAAACATAGCATCTGGTGTTATATGTTGATAATCTGTTTTATTTGATATAGAACCATCTTGATAATCATTATATAACATATTTTTATTTTCAGAACCTTCAGAATCTCCTTTGTCTCTCAATGCATACTTTTCAATATAGTGTCCTTGGTCTGTTCTAGATTTTACTTGATCCAACTGCAATGTTTGTCTAGTAGCTATAGTATTTAGGGCATTGGCGTTTATATATGTCTGTACTTGAAATAGTCCTAATACAAAAACTACTACTAAAAAGATACCGACCAATACGACCGAAAAAACTCTTTCTGTAGGATCATTCATACCAATTACCCCCTTTTAATCATTTATATTACCATCATTTATATATCTGTGTACATAAGCTTTGCTAACTCTAGGATGGGCTTCTTGCCAACGATATTCAAATCCCATAGGTTTAAATACAGAATGAAAATATCTGTAATATATTGTAATAGTATATTCTGTAGATCTTTGTACTTTATTATTTTGCATACCAGTTTTCTTTACGTCGATATTTACACATTGTTTACAATCTCCAGGGTTCTTTCTATCTGAGCCACCCCTATCAAAGTGATGTAATGCAATTAAATTATTTTCAAACTCCTGTCTTGCCTTCTCACCTTCAGCAGTTGTATTAAAATAACCACCATTCTTTTGTATATATGAAGCGATAGTATTGTTTATATCATCTATTGCAGCTGAGGTCATTGTAGTTTTTCTAAATTGCATTCCTGCTACTGTTGTACCATTGATAATCCAGATTATTAATCCTGATAGGAAAGCCACTATTACCATAAATGCCATTCTACTCATAGTCTGATTCATATACTCACCTCTTTAAAAATTTAAGTCTAACGAAGGACTTAAATTATTTTCTTTAATCTAATTGTCCTACGTTAGACTTTTATAATTATTCTTTATTATTTCATAATATCCATTGTTGCTTTTTCTACTTCGCCTGCACTTGTATCAGCATTTTCTGCCCTTTTACCCATCATATCTCTACCTTTCTTAGCAGCAAATACAACTACTGCAAGTACAACAAGCGCACCAACTAGTCCTAAAATAATTTTTGTAGCTTCTTCTGAAAACATACTACACACACTCCTATTCTATTATTTCATAATTCATTTTTTACAACATTCGTACATTATTATATTCGATATTATTTTCCGCCAGTACCTTCTGAACCAGTTTTACTTCCAGATCCATTATTACCAACTTCACCAAATACTCTGCCTATGGCATCATTTGCATGATTTGCTGTATTATCTCCTACATCCCTAGTTCTTTTAGCTAGGAAAATTACTACAGCAATTATTACTACGGCGGCTACAATACCAAATACCATTGCTATCGCCTCTTGCGAGAACATTTAAACCACCTCGCATACTATTTTTTTATTCATTTTACACTCTTTGAAATATTATTGTAATATTTCTATTCTTTAATTATATCTATTTAAATTAATTCCAGACTGTTAAGATTATCACTTTGGAATTAGCTGTGTGATTATTTAAAAATTACATTCCAGAATTTGCAACTACTCCTGAGATATTTACAATTTGGCCTGAAATACAAATTGCAACTACTGCAGCTAATAGTGGTATAATAGTCATAATTATTTTTCTAAATCTTGCATTGGATTCTTTTCTATTCAATTCTTTAATTATATCAGTCAGTTCACCATCCAAAATCGCCAAGTTTGCTTCAAATTGAGCTTTAGTAGCTGTAGCTGATGACTTAATATAAGTTATTAATTTAAACATTTCCTGAACTTGCACTCTTTCACCTAATTTATCTAAAGCTTCTTCTTGTCCAAAGGTATTTAAGTCAGAAAGATAAAATTCTAAGTCTTTTTTGAGTGAATTAGCAGTTGGCATATAATCCAATACAAGTCCATAGAACCCTTTTGTTGTATCTGAAAACTTGTATAGGGACACCATTCTGGAAACGTCTTTGACTATATCCTTATTTAATTGAGTCCAATCTTTACTAAACTTTCTTTGTATTCTAGTTGCCATATAGAATATATATCCTACCCCAGCAATTGGAAATAATATTCCAAGAATTCCATCAAATAGTAGTATTCCAACTAGTGCAAGTGGTATACCAACCATAAAACCTAACATAGTATCATTCATACTAGCTTGAGCCATTTCATCAGGATTCATATTCCATCTTAATCTTAGTAACCTCAACTCATTTTGTTTTTTCCTTTCTCTTCGTATTTCTTCCTTTTCTATATCTTTTGTAGATAGTTTTTTACTCTTCTTCTTCGCCATTCTTCTAACTATATTTCTATATTGACTTCCAGGAACAAATACATTTGCAATTGAGAAATAATAAAATCCAATTGATAATATTAACACTATACCTAATATCATGGCAGGATATGCCAAACCATTAGATGCTATAGTTAATTCCATAAATTTTTGTGCTGCTGCATCTATACTATTCATCATTCCACTGCCTTTCTATATTTTCTCCTGAAGATCTAAATACTATAAAGGAAAGTATAAGAATAACAACATAACTAACGGTAATAATCTTAGTTCCTACAGGATCATTTAATGCTAAAATAAATTGTGAATCAAATAATCCACCGATTATAGTCCAACCAAATGCAACCATATTCATAACCAATGTAGCTATAAATATAATCATTATACCATTAGTGAAGTCTCGTTTTACTTTTATTAACATAGCAAAGTTTTCAGGAATACCTCCAACTGATTTCTTATATGTTGGATCTATTGTTTCTGCCTTATATACTATGTCTAAATACTGCACTATATGGGAAGCATTGACAAATTCATCCTTCATCAGTGTTAATGCTCTAGAAAGCGGCATATTTAATTCAAATACCCTAGTTCTAAACTTCATTGCTACTGCATAGGAGAATGATCCTGGTCTAAGTGCTTCTAGTGTCTTTTGTATTGATTCTTCAAAATTGGCCGAACTTAAATATTGGGAATAGTTAATAGTCATAAAATTGGCAATTTGGTCATATATTCCAACTTCTTTTTTAGCTTTATATATATTTATACCTGCTAATATAGTAAAAATCATTGAAAAGAAAGCTAGTGCTGCATAAACAGGACCTGCAGATACTAATATTAATACAGAAATTCCAATATCGACTATAGTCGACATAAATATTATTTTCATAATACCTGAATTTAATATTCCACCTTGAAAGGTTCCTAGTACAGATTTTTGGAATTTTCTAACAACCCCATCCTTCTTACCAATCATTTTATTAACCCTATCTTCTTCATCTATTTTTGCTTGACTCGAATTTACAATATTTTGTAATCTAGATGAGAAGTTCTTATAGGATTTAGAGTCTTTTTTTATTTTTACATTGTTACTTTTGTCTAAGTCTATTTTACCTGTTAAAAACGATAATATAGCCAGAGTATAAAAAAGAATTATTAATACTGGAAGCACTTTTATCATTAAATCTATATCCATAAAAATTCCTCCTTAATATTCTTCTTCTTCAAATAGTTTTCCTTCATAGATTGTTTTATCCATGGATACTGGTTTATTAGCTTTATTAACTTTATATTCGTTTTCTAGCTCTGTCCAATCAGATGCCAACATTCCCTTTAATTCCATCGCCTCTTTTAGAGTTCTTGATGGTAGGGCATAATTTTTGAAGTCTCCAATTACTTTTAACTTTCCATCTTCATATCTATTACTTGTTACCTTAAATTTATATAAAGTATTTGTTACAATTTCCTTTGTAGTTGTTATATATCCCCTATATTCTACTATAGAAGCTATCTTACGAGATCCATCTTTAAATCTGGAACAGCCAACTACAACTGGAAAGGCTGTTACTATATCCTTGAATATAATTTCTTCAGAAGTTGTATCTCCACCTTGTTGTAACATCTTATATAAACGGTTAATTAGTGTCTTTTCATCCTTAGCATGGACTGTAGTTAATACCTGGTGGTCAGAAATTGCTGCTTCAACCAAGTCTTTTGCTTCAGCACCCTTAGATTCTTGAATCATTATTGTATAAGGTGTCATTGTTAAGGCAGCGTTAAACATACCTTGAAAACCACGTCCGTTACCAATTTCTCTATTCATATCTGTAGATTCCCACATCAATACACTATTAATAGCTTTTCTATATAGTGGGTTTTCTATTTCTTTGCCTGTATCTTCGTCTATTACAGTTTTTCTATAGTCAATTCTTCTTGCCTTCATTTCATCAACTTCAGCCATTGTAATCATACGTTCACCTGAAGAGATATCTCCAATATAGGCATTAAACATTGAAGTCTTACCAGTACCAGTACCTCCATAGAAACATATTGAAACACCAGATTTTAATAGTGTTTTTAATAGCATATCTCCATATTTATTTATAGAGTTTAGCTTTATCAATTGTTCTGAAGTAAATGGATCTGATCTTTGACGTCTTATACATAAATGAACTACTGGTCTACCTAAACCTTCAACTAGTTCTGCATCTCTTGTTGCAATTGGGTCTCTCATCATAGATACACGTGTAGTAGCCCCAATTCTAATTCTTAGAAATGGTTTTGCTTTAGAAAATTCCCCAGATTGCTCTGAGCTACGATTTAGTTTATTTGCAAATAGTAAAGCATGCTCTGGAGACCTAAATGATAATTTAGTCCTAACTTCTCTACCACCACGTACTATTCTAATATCATTGTAATCGTCAACACGAATTTCTTCAACGAAATCTTCAAATGCTACGTCTTTTGGTTGATCCATTAGCGGTGTCAATACAGAATATCCTCTAATTTCATCAATAGCTACTTTAATACTTTCATCAACACTTGAACATCCTTCCAATATAATACCAGAATCTGTTATTATGTTTCTAATTAATTTTTTAACAGTTTCTTCTTGTATTTTATTATTTCCAGTATTATTAACCATTAATTCAGGATATTTTGTAGTTAATTTATTTTGTATCTCTTCAATTTGAGATGCAAAATCGTGTTTATTAGTAATATCAATAGTATCTTCTCCAGAACCCCATACATTGATTAGGGAAGATTTACTTCTCCAGTTAAATAATTCTCTTGAAGTAGTAGTTAAATTAACAATCATATCAAGTAAATTATTTATAAGAGTTTTTAATTCTATGGATTGTACTTTATCACTTTGAATTAATTGATATGCTGCTTCAATAGTTCTAATATCTAATTTTATAATATCGTCTACAGTTTTATTTTTCAAACGAGATTCAGTAACAAGTGCTAATTTTTCGGCTTCTGTCTTTGTCAAGTCGCCATATTCGCCGACTTGATTGATTTTCATATCACTCATTTATTATTGCCCTCCTTACTGATAGTTGTTATAATTGTCATAGTTGTTATCAAAATTATTATCAAAAACATTCCCAACTGGCTGATCTGGAATATTTCCACCATATTGTCCTGAATTTATTGGATTGCCTTGTGCAAAATTTGTCTGTCCTTGTGGATTTTTAGATTTTCTATCTCTTTTATCCTTCTTTTGTTTCTTTGGTTTTTGAGTTTTTGGTTTTTTAGATTTTTTACCTCCAAATAATCCACCATTTGATGATGTATTATTTTTACCTTTTGACTTCTTATTATTAAATAGTCTAGAACCCATTTTGGCCTTTCTAAGTGTCTTAGAAGTCTTAATAGACCTAGATACTCCAACGCCTTCTACATCTTCTTCAATAATCTTTGCTAATATATCAATAGAGCCAAAGAATTCTTTTGCTTCTTTAGTATTACCTAAAGAATATATATCACCTTCATTACATAGGTATGGAAATTCTTCTACATTAATTATACCAACTAAGTTTACTATTTCTGAATATGGTAATTCAGAAAGATAAGGTTCAAATAATGGTGCATATCTTCCCTTTGACTTATTAACTACTAAAGTTGTTTTTGCTCTTTCTCTGATATTACTCATAGATTTTGCTATTAAATTATCATAGTCATTAAGTTTCTTTAGTGCTAATACATTTTCTGTAATTACTACCACATGATGGTCAATATTATAAGTAAATGATTTACTTAATACTCTAACTACAGCCACATCATCTATTTCACTAGGTAGATCTATGAATATATAATCAAATATGCCATATAATTGGCCTACAATCTCATCTATATTAGAGGAGTTGTATGATGCCAAGTCTGATGCGGTACTTTTAGCATTTTGTGAAATATACATAAATCTTGGATTATGTCTACTTTCTACAAGATTATTTTTTACTTTCTTTGGGTCTATAAGACAAGTTTTTAAGTCATTTTTTAGATTACCAAGATTTTTATTTATGAAGGTAGACATTCCAGTATATTTTGACAATTCTAGCAAAGCTACATATTTTCCACTTTTTGCTAAAGATAATCCTACTAGATTAGCTATACTTGTTTGTCCTGTTTGACCTATTGAAGAACGGAAGACAATTATCTTTGTATTTTTTGCCATACTTTTCCTCCAATCTTACTTGTTAGTTGTTCCAGGTGCTGCTAAATGGTCTGTTCCTTGTGTAGGTTTTAATGCTGATGTATCAGTTGTGGCATTATTTTGTGCATTTTGATTTTCCATATATGAATTTACAGATGGAGATTCTGAAATTTGATCATGAGAATTTTTGATTCTTTCTTGGTCTTCAATATTCTTTTGAATTTCATCTTTTTGTAATTCATTTTCTGGGCTATCAATTGAATCTGCACCTTCAAGTCCCCATGCTTTTCTGTATTCTTTTTGAATATATTCTGGGTGAATAATCAATCTTAACTTACCATTGTCGATTGCTTGAATTAATAATGTTCTTTGAGCTGGCATAGCATCAAATACTATCATAGAAGGACTAGTATATGTTGTATTTCCTTCTTCGTCAGTTCTCTTAGAATCTACACCTGCAACATTAGAATTTCCATCATATAATCCTAGAACTCTAATAGATGTTAATTCTTTAGAGTAGATTAATGCTGTAGTTGCATTTGGAAGTGCATCTGATCCTACTGCAGTTGAATTGTCTTGGTCTTTTTTAATATCTACTGAAATATATGCACCAACAAAGTCGTTTTCTTTTATATCCCCTGTAACTGCATCTAAGTTGTCAATAGGTATTGCAATTGCACCATATTTTGCTTTTTCAGATAATCTTTTAATGTAATCATCTGTTAATGATGTTGAAAAGATATATTCATTAGGCATCATATCTCTAAGTGCATACTTACCAACTACACTACTCTTTTGAATTGCTACATTATTTTGTAACCCTTGCTTTCCAACACTAATTGTTCCTAAATCAGCATCACTCATAAGATGACCCGCCTTTATTGGTCTGTTAGATACAATAACTTGTGTTGTTTTTAGCGATTCTTTTGTTATAATGTAAAGACATGCCCCTAATGCTAGGGATACTATAACAAAAATAAATGCTGCAATGTAAGACTTGTTTTTTGAACTCATTTTTGCTTTTTGTTTAGCCATTACACTTACTCCTCTCAATTTTTTAATAAATTTACTATGTACATACTTATATACATATTCTATTTGATTTAAATGAGAAAATATATCTCCTTCCTAATAATTAAATTTATGTGATTTACAACCTATGTATTATTATTTTTTCTAATTTTGGTGTAAATTTTTATATAATGAAATTGTGAATGTAAAATGGTGTATTAGACTACTTATCATCTAATACACCATTATTTTTATAGTTTTAATCCCAGAATATCTTCTTTATATCTTCTAATTCTGGATTTTCTTTGTTATTATCTTTTTTATCTTCTAATTTATCTTCCTCATTTACTATTTTACTATCGTCTTCTATATTTTCTAAATTTTCGTCATTAAAGAATGGACTATCAATAGTTTCTTCTTGAATACTATCACCACTGTCAAATAAATCATTTAAATTATTACCATTTGATTGTATTTTAGATAGCTCGGCTAAAATATCTACCTCATTACTATCATTATCGTTTACTTCTGGAACTAATTGACTTTCATCATCCCAACTAAACTTTAATGGATTTGGATTGTCTGAAGATTGTTGTTTTTCTTCTAACATATCTACTTTTTCTTCTAATTTATCAGATCCTGCAGTATCCCATCCGAATCCAGATGTAGATTTATTATTATCTACCAACTTAACGTCTGTATCAACATTAACTTCTTCTGGTATGATATTTCCTTGTGTAATATCAGATTCTTTTTGAAGTTGTTTTTGTAGATTGTCAACAGATTCTTTACTTGTCCAATCTATACCTCTAACATGAACATTTAATCTATCTAACATTTCTTGTTTAGTCTCAACAGATTTATAGTTTTTATCATCATCTAAAATATTTTGGAATCTATTTATTGTTTCTGGAGATACAAATTTATTACCAACAGTTACTGAAAGCATAGGGTTTAATAGATTATCGCTACTTCTTTGTGAAATAGCAGTTGATATTCCACCCTTTAATCTTTGGTAGTTTAATGCTAGAAATACACTATTTTTAGAGTTTACTTTAGCTTGTAGTGATTGTATTTCAGGAGCAACTATAATTGGTTCTTTTCCCTTTAATACTAATCCTATATTATTAGTCACTAATTCATTCCAATTAATTTTATCAGTAACTTCATATACGGAATCACCACCATCTAAAATTGTAAATGTTTCTCCCATTGACCTTACAATTAATTCAAAATGTGTATCTGAAATGTCTATTCCATTAGACAAGAAAGTTTCTTGTAATTCAGTCTTTAATGTTACTAACATTTCTATATACTCATCACCACATACTACACCAAAATCTTCAAATTTAAATGGATATGATGGTATTAAGTTATCTTCTATGTCTTTATATCTCAATATATTAGATTTAACGGCTTCTTTAACTTTATCTAATTCTGCATATTTTTTAGATTCTATTTCATCTTTAGTATCTTGAATTATTTGTTCATGCTTAGTTGTCTCTACTATATTTGAGATATTTTCAAAACCTTTAGTTACGTCGCCTTTAGCTACACCACCAGTGTGGAAGGTTCTCATTGTAAGTTGTGTACCTGGCTCACCAATTGTATGTGATGCTACTATACCTGCTGCATCTCCAACTTTTGCAAATCGATTCAATCCTAAATGTTTTCCATAACATTTAGCACATAGTCCACGTTTTGATTTACATGTCATAGGAGTTCTTACTCTGATTCCTGTATCGGTACATAATCTATTAATATCCTCTATATTTTCCCTTTCAATTAATTGTCCTTCTTTTAATATAACTGTACCATCTTCATCTATTAGGTCTTGTGCTATTATTTTACCGTATACCCTATTTCCTACATCCTTATCGATTTTATCATGATCGTGGGGATTTCTTAGTGGTTTCATTAGATAACCACTACTGTCTCCACAATCTCCTTCTGATATGATTATATTGGAATTTCCGTACACAATGGATCTTGTAAAAGCACCAGTTTCTTTTGTTCTATTTGACCTGTCAAATATACCTTTTCTGGCACCATATGTTGATACAAATAATTCTGGCATTGAAAGACCATCTAGAAAGGATGATGTTACTGGTGTTAGTATTACTTCTCCAGACGTATTGGCCATTAAACCTCTCATTCCCATCAATTGAGCTATTTGTGTAGTATTACCTCTAGATCCAGATACACTCATCATTTTAACAGGATTGTCTGCCTCAAGTCCTTCCATAAGTTTGTTAGTTAACTCCTCATTAGCTTCAGTCCAGATTGTTTGTTTCTTTTCTTTTGCATCATCCTCTGAAATTGACCTTTCTCTAAGTTGTTTATCTATTTCATCTGTCTCTTCTTGTGCTTTATTGATAATTTTAGTTTTATCTGGGTGAGAATATACATCTTGTAATGTCATTGACATTCCAGATTCTGTTGCATAATGATATCCTAATAACTTAATGTTATCTAGTATAAATTTAACCTCAGAAACGTCTTTCTCAGATATAAGTTTTCTAACAAATTTTTTAATAGTTTTGGAATCTAAGGCATCCAATCCATTTTCATCAAGATATTTATCCATTTCCAATCCATATGGATCTTCAGACCTATTAACATATCCTACGTCTTGTGGTAATACAGTATTCATAATAAATCTACCAACAGTTGATGTTATATATTCTTCTGGAGTACACTTATATTCTGGTAATTGTAATACAGTTCCAACTGACACACGATCATCAGAACTATTCATTAAAGAATCGTAATATATTCCTTCATATCGTATTTCATTACCTATAAATTTCTTTTCCATAAACCAATCGTGGAAATTTTTATTGTACCAACTATTTTTATAGTTAGGTACTTTTACTGTGACAATTGAATGTATTCCGACTTTTCCAGTTGCATATGCTTTATACATATCATCATAGTCTTCATAAACTGGAATATTAGAACCCTCTTTATCTCCATCTTCTTTATAACTTTGGATTTTATTTGGTTTTAATGTTAAATAATATGAACCTAATATAGCATCTTGTGTTGGTAATATGAAGGGATTTCCATTACTGTCAAGTAAGTTTTTACTTGGTAACATTTTCTCATCTATTTCCTTAACAGCTTCTCTAGTCTCAATCAAGTACACACTCATAGTATCACCATCAAAGTCAGCATTATAAGGAGTACAAACTAATGGATGGAAGTGAATTGTGTTATCAAATACAATTTTCATTTTAAATCCTAATGCACTATATCTGTGTAGGGATGGGAAACGGATATTTATTACTCTATGCTCACTTATAATCTTTTTTAATTCATCTATCAAGTCTATTTCATTATTAATGCTTGACGATGTGTCCCAACCTAGTTTTATAGGATCTGTTAATTGACCATCTTCTGAATTATTATAATCTATAATGTTGAACTTCGTCATTACCTCGTTTGATATATACCTATTAATAATATTATTGTAGACCTCTAAAGATGAAGATAGTTTTTTAATTCTAGTTTTGTAGAATTCTAGAATAATTCCCATAGGTATACCAATCTCATCCAATTCTAGTTGTGGATCTGGAGTGATTACAGATCTTCCAGTAAAATCTAATCTCTTAGATAAAACTTTTTGTCTAATTTTACCTTCTTTTGCTGCTAATACATTTACTATATCATCATTAAATAGTATTTTAATATTTTCTTGTACATTCCTACATAATGATTGAAAATTAGTATCAAATACACTAATTTTTTTAGTCCAAGATATGTCATTTTTATTTGCAAATATCTTATCTAAATCTATATCCACTGGATATGTTTTCTTTAATGATTGTGAAAGGTTTAATATCTCTGTATATCTTTTATTTATAGCTGGTTTGTTAGGTTTGATGTTCCCAGTTTTATCTTTAACCATAGAAACATCTCTCCAACCTGCTGGAATAACTAAAACCATGTCATTTACTAAATCTATCGGTCTTATTCCACCTTCAATAAGATTTTTTAATGTATTATATCTTGATACAAGTACATCCAATATATCCTTATCTTTTGTGCTAGGTTTTGAGTTGCTAGCATTTATTCTACCCTTTATTTTATTAATTACCCCTAGAGTAATTTCCAATTCAATTTTAAAATCAATTTTTAGAAGTAGAAATAGTATTGCATATGCACCAGTTAAAATTATTACATCCTTATCTTTTTTTAATTCTTCAAAATCACGAATCATTTCGGGGTTTGAATGACTCCCCCTTGAAAGATTTTCAAATTTAAAGGAATAAAATTTTCCTTTTAGACCACCTGGAGTAATTAAGAATGATAATTTGACCTTTTCATTATTGAAATACTTATTCATCATTATCAAAGTATCTTGACTTGCAGTTGGAGGTACATAAACCATATATGATTTGTAATTTATAATATCATTAAATGGTGTTGTTTTTGCAAATGATAGTATTTTTTGTAATACATTACCTTGTTGTTGACAAAGTAAAGGGTTAACATACAAAGGCGTACTTATATGTCCAAATCTTTGTTTTCTTTCATCAAATCCATAATTACTTTTTAATCTTTCTTTCCCTCTTTTGGTGAATGTAGACAATCCAAATATTTTTTCAGAAAATAGTCCATCATCTGCCAATCGGAATTCATATTTATCAGCTTTTGTAAATTCTGGCAAACCTTCTTGTTTTATTTCACCATTGGAAAGTTCTTTCATTTTTTGTCTGGTTAAAAGTTTTATATCAATCTTTTCTACATTTAATTGACTTTTTTCTTTATCCATAATTACCTCCTATTTTATTATTAAACATTTACAGCCCGTCAGAGACTATCTGAGGGCTATTTTATATTACTTACAATTGTTTATATGTTTATCTAGTTTTTATTTATCTTTTAACTCCACTATTTTTCCCACTCCATTCTATATTCTTAGACACTTCTTCTGTATATATTCTTTTCTTGTGCGTAGGTTTGTTTTGATTTTGTGAACTTTGTGCTATATTGTAATTTTCTTGTTCTATAAGTTCCTTATATCGATTTAACTCTGCTTCATTTTCTTGGTCTGATTTTCTCTTTTCTTTATCCATAATATCCATAACACTTTGCTTATAATCAAAATCATAATCAGAATAAACATTAATACCCGCATTTATATCTTTTTCAAAATCTAAATCTTGGCTTTCAAGCCAATGCACATCATAAAATTGGGAATTATCAATTCTATTATCTGTCAAATTATCCACATCATTTAAATTAATAAAATTATAATTATCGTTATATATTACTTCTGGAGAGTTATAACTTATATTATTTGATTTACCCAGATAATCAATAGTTCTTAATAACTCTGCCATAGATACAGATAAAATTCCTTTTAATTGTTGATTATAAGTATCATCAGTACACATTCCATCTTCATAGGCTTTTGCCATTCTTAATAGTGATTCTTTATAATTAATATCATCTTCACTTCTTAAGTTTATATTTAAGTTTTGTGGAATATTTGAATTTACATTATTTGCTTTTCTAGCTATACTTTCTTCTTTTCGTTCTTTTCTTACTAAAGCCTCGTCTAACTGCTCTTTAGTTTCCTTTTTCACTATTTGTTGTTGTTTATATAAATTTAATTTTTCCCTATCAGCTACAGTAATAATTCTTTTTCCATCAAAGCCTTTAGTTTTATGTTTATTTCCTATTCCAAAAACTAATTCTAAATCTTCATAAGCTGTACTGTCTGAATATATTTCATCATTTTGCCTTTTATTTTCAACATATTCCATTTTATCTCTAACTTTATCAAAGAAATTATTTATTAACTTAGCTCTATGAACTTTTCTATAATTCTCTTTGTATTCTGCATTATCAGATTTTTCTTTTCCTATTCTAATAAAATTTAAAGATTTTATTAGTCCAAGAGCTAGAAATAATATTCCCCAAACCAATATACCTTTTCTTAATTGATTTATTCCAATGTATATTATTATAGCGTTAAATATCCAACCAGTCTTTTTTCTCGACAATACCACAAAAATAGTTAATATTGCTCCATTAACTAAAATAAATGGGAGTGAGTATATGAAAATACCTATCAAAATAATTGTAAGTATTGTTGAAATCATATAATCACCCCATTTTATCTCAGTTTAGTTATTACATCTATACTAAGAATTTGAGTGTATTAATTTTAATTTAATTATTTGTACATTTGTATTATTATTTCTATTTTAATCAATTAACAAATAGATAGACTTAAAGTTCTTTTATTTTTGAGTCTGACTTAGCAAACCAATCTTCTTCTTCAGGTTTGTTATTTTTATTATGGATATTTTCTTCCAAATCTCCTAATATATCCAAATCATCATCTGTAAAGTTGGCATTTAAATCTACCTGTTCTATTGTTGGACCATCTTCATCTACATTGTTATCTAAATCTATAATCGAATCTTCATTAGATTCCCAAGTTAATGAATTTGAATAATCTTCTGCAGACAACTCTTTATCATGCTTTTTCTCTTCCATTCCTGCATATACAGGAACCTTTTCTTTCATTTTGTGGTTTTCTATTTCTTCTAAAATACTGTCTTCTGAATATGCGTTGTTATCTACCGCATCAGTATTTTCAACAAATTCTGAATTATTAACCAGTTCTTCAGAAGTTATTCCACCATCAGGAGCATTATCTTTTCTTTCTTCAGCCATATTTATATCTTCTTGTGTCATGTCTACTGTCTTTTGGATGCCAGAATCCTTATTTTCAAGATCTTCCCAATCATCTGGAACATCTTTATTTAAAGCCTTACCTATTCCATGGGCTGCTGCATAGGTTAAACCCGCCGCACCATACATCCATGTACTAGGTTTCTTAAATCTGGCATCCTTAATCCATTGATTTGCCACTTCACTATCGGAAAATTCTTTATCTTGGTATAAGTCAGAAATTTTATTTGATTTTTCTTTTTTCTTTTTGTCTAATAATTCTTTCATAACCTCATCTTTATGTTTTCCATCTTTATTAAATCCAAATTGATCGAACCCATCTTCATCATAATATCTTTTAGCTGTAAAGTATTGATCAGTTGGATCATTTGGGTCACCAACTTTATTTGATATTGGCTGTTGTGAGTATAAATTATCATTATATTGTTGATTATAATCATTGTAATAATCTTGATTATAATTTCTTCTTCTGCCTCTTCTATTTCTCTTCTCATTCATATAATCATAATCATTATTATAATTATTATAGTTATTATTGCGTTTATTGTAATTATGATTATTTGCACCTAACATTTTATCTCTAGTCATTCCAGCAGTATTGGCTACTCCATTGAAAACAGTTCCAGTACCTTTTGTAACTCCATTAAAAACTGTCCCAATTCCAGAAAATATACCATTTATACCCCTATTTACTGTATTTAATAATCCTCCTACAGCACCGCCGCCCCCACCAGAAGATCCATTGACTCCTAGCATCTTAGCTAATGCACCAACAATAAACTTCAATATAAATAGCATTACAAAAACAACTGCGCCTACTCCACATAGTATTACAATTGATTTCAGTAGGAAAAGAGTACCTTTTGCCAAAAAACTTAATATTGTTGTTATCAAGTTAATTCACCTCCTAATCCCATTTCATCATACTATCACTTCCAACATTATTACCGTTATTTGTTGCACCTATTTGTGATTTACTTTTCTTACCAGATATCTTTTTAAATAATTTTATTATTAGTGCAATGATACCAACTATAATTGCTATTTTAATTAATATTTTAAAGAATACTCCTGCAGCAAATGTTCCGAATATTTTACCTATCATATTATCACCTCATAATTTATATTATTTCCACCCAAAGCCTCCATCAGATTTTTTGTTATTTGAAGGGGGAACAAATACATTTACACCGAGATTGTTACTATTTTTATTACCTTTATCTTTAATTAATCTTGAAATTAAATAGATTATAAATATTAATATTAAAATTATAAAAATATATTTTATAAAACCACCTTTACCACTAATTGCGGCAGCTTGAGTTGCAGCTTGTCCACCACCTTTAAGCTTTCCTGCAATTTTTTTTACTCCACCCAAAGCAGCTTTGCCCAACTTTATTGGAAAGGTTAATATGCCTTTAGCTGATATCTTCTGTAAAAACATTTCTGCATTGATACTATTTCTATTTATCATTTCAACTATACCGTTCATATTTCTCACCCCTTTTATGTTTCTAAATTAATTATTGAACTACCCCTATGCTGAAGCATATGGGATTCTAAATCCCATTGCTTGGCAATTGTTGTAGAGGTTTTACACTCTTAATCTTGAGATCTTAGTGCGGGGATGTTCAGAAATCCCTCTATAGGTTTTAACCTTTTACTTTTATTTTGTAACTATGTTAGTCTTTATTTTGTAATTTAAGCTACTTTGAGTACCTTTGGGTATTCTAGTATGGTTTTTCTTATATTATCATAGACTTCTTTATTGTTATAGGTTGATTTTCGTAGGATATTAGCTGCGCCATTTATGTCTGCATTTAGAAGTATATTTTGTTTATGATCTTTATATAGACCCCTACTTATTCTTGTACCAGAAAATAGTGTTTGGTTGTTTTTGTTAGTTGCTGAATTGTAAATGATATACTCTATTGTTCCCTTCTTTGGGATATCATTATAATCTGGTATCGGATCTTGTGATAAAAATGATGATTTACTCGTATAGGATTCTTCCTGTTCTTTGTAATTTATTCCATAATATTCACATAAGTATTTTAGTTTTTGCCTAAGTTTATATAATGGTATTTGTACAAAGCTTTGATTATTCTTTTTACCTATATTTATATTTCTTTTGAAGTCTTTATTATATCCTACTACTATATTACCTATTTTGTTCTCTATACAATAGTCGACTACTATCCTAGCAGATTTCCTTATATAATCTTCCACCCTATTATTTCTTTTCTGAATTATATTATCCATCTTTTTTGTGATTCTAGGTGATTTGGGATTTAAATCACTGATTGATTTAAGTCTTGCTGTCTCTTTATTATACCATTGGTTATAGCTTTTTAATTTTCTACCATTTATAATAAATGGTGACCCAGTGGTTGAGATGCATGACATCAGGTTATTTAACCCTAAGTCTATACCTAGATATTGGGTTTTATCTAGGTCTTTTATTATTTCACAAAAAGTTGTGTATATAATGCATAGTTCGAAATATCTAGCATTGCTCTTAGGTATTATTTTGATTTGATTTATTTGATACTTATCTGTATCTTTAAATTTATCTGGAAGTTTAATTTGTATATCTGTTAGAAGTCTCTTTTTATAAGTATATTTTTTAAAGTCTCTTGAAAATGATACTTTAAATATTCCTTTTTCAGAATTCTTTTTTGGGATATATTTGTAAGTAACTTGAAAATGCCCATCCTTTGGTAAGTAATAGAGAGGCTTCTTTATTTGTATTTTATTTATCCTGAAATATGATAAGTAATTCTTTTCTACTTGTTGTAAGATAGCTTGAGAGCTAGCTGAGTAGAGTAAGAAGTAATTGGAACTAAGGACAACTTTATCAAGTATATTGTAATTCACAAATGATGAAAATGGTTCATCCATTTTATCAGGTGGAAAATTAATTAATTTATATTTCCAGGCTAAGTATATTCTTTGTGTATCTGTTAATTTTATAGGCATTAAATTTGGTAATACTACATCTGATAAAATTTGTGCCATGTCTTTATTTGTTAGAGACTTTTCTCTATCTTTATTTAGTTTTGCTAACTCCTGATAGGCAGATCTCTAAATAAATAGCCTCATTATATAAGTTTTTACTTAATTTTGTAATATATTGTAGAGTTTTATAAGTTTTCTTATCTATGTTTCTTAATTTCATCTTGTATGATAGTTGTATTTTACTCATCATCATTTCACCTCCTTTGACTTAATATATAATTTTTTATGTTTTCTTATGATACATTACCTATAGTATTTATAAAATCATCACTAAATCAAACTACCCCTGTATGGGGAATTTTTTAGATAAATTCTCTATAATATTTTCATATATGATATACGGTGTAAGATTTTAAAGTTTTTACGTTGTTGACTAGGTTTGAACTTATTAGACAGTGAATGTGATCTCTATATATTTTATATATACTTCTTTTTGAATGATTATTTATTTGGCTAGATCTTTATATGGCTGATTATTTCTAACCCACATAAAAGTTTTCTTCTATATTTACAGACTGACATTATATAATATTATAAGAGATATTTACTACTAGATTTTGTATTATAAATTTGTTATTTCTTTTGTAATAAAAATATCTTGGATTTCTATTGTTTAAAAATCCAAGATATTTAATTTATTTCTATTTTTCTTTGTATTATGCTATACTTATCATACTATTTATTGAGTTTGCTCAGTTTGTTCAACATTGCTTTCTACTGGTTTTGCATTATCATCTAATAAATTTAAATCATTATAAGGATTTCTTATTTCAGAATGTATTAAATACATACATTTAATAAAATCTTCTTGTGATTTAGTATAAGCATATGTGTAAACTGATTGTATAAAGTCAGATCTAATTTCTAATGTAGATAAATCTCCAGCTGAAGAGCATGAACCTGCAGAAAATGCATTCATTTCTTTGCAAGCTTCTTGTTTATAATAATATAATCTATCATTTACTAATTTTTTATAAATATCATAGTGTAATTTAGACATTTGAGATTCATTTAATGTTTTAGATCTAGTTTTGTTTAGTATATTTAAATTTTCTACAACTTTATTTTGGAACCAGTAGTCATATGTTCCTGGAGTTGCAATTACTCCTAACCAGTTTGTTCCTTTGAATAAACTTTCAGATCTAGTTGTATCATATGTTTGTTGTCCAAGATATGAAGTTATATCAGATATCATACGGTCTATAGATTTATTTTGTAAATCTAAATACCAATTTTTATCTCTTAATTCTTTTAGTATATTTTTTAATTTTGCTATTGTGGGTTCTTTATTGTAATCTATACTGATTTGTATAACTGGCTCTGGTTTTTGGGGATTGTAAGTTCCGGCTATTTCCTTTACTTCTCTCTTCATTATACCTGAGAAAAAGTCATAACTTAACAATCTACCATAAACTTCTCTATTTAGATATTTTAGATTGTCATATGGTGCTAATATACCCTGATTGTTATAAACTATAAATTTATTTTTAGATTCTGCTGTTGGATTTAACCCCATATCTCTCCATCTAGTTTCAGTAATTTTAGAGTCATCAGATACTGATTGGAAAAATGATTCTTCTAATGTAGTAACATATTTAGGCTCTTCTTTTACACTTTGCTGATCTATATTTTGAGATTTTTCTGCAGTTTTATCTATCATTGAATATTGCATACCAGTTGCAGCTTCAATTTCTTCTTCTGAAGGGGCAAATGGATCATCTGTATACCATACTTCACCTGTATCTTTTAGGAATGGTTCCCCCGCTGGGTTTAAAACTATGTCTCTCCCTATTATTTTTAATAATTGAGTACCATCACTTTTCATAATAGGTTTTCCATCTAGGTCTAGTACAGGCTCTTTACTTGACCTCCCAGCTTCGTCGAAAAAAGGATTAAATTCTCCATTTTTATACTCTTCTTCAGATATTCCAAGCTTAGTTAGTACACTTCTGTCTATAGGTGGTATAAGAAGTTCACCATTGGCATCAAATTGTGGTTTTATAATATTACCATGTTTATCAATTGGTCTTTGTTCATCATTAAAACCATATATAACTGTCATATTGCTAGATTGTGTTGATTCAGATGTACTCTCGGCAGTATTTCCACCTTTATCTGAAAATATCTTATCTTTAAATACATATCCAACTGCACCAAGTGCCAATAATACAACTACTATAATAATTGGTAATTTCTTACTCTTCTTTTTTGGTGGTATTGGATTACCATATTGGTCATATTGTTGATTTTGATAATTATACTGATCTTGTCCATACTGGTCTTGACCTTGTCCATATGGATCTTGACCATATCCATACTGTCCTTGACCATATTGATCATATCCACCTGCATTTTGGTCATATTGGTCGTAATTACCATATCCGTAATCATTTTGTGGATTTTGATCAAATGGATTCTGGTTATTATCATAACCACCATTAAAATTATATCCATCATTATTAGGCATAATGATACCTCCTTACTTTCAAATTATTTTTAAGAATTTATTTATGATAATATCTTTTAGTTGTTCTATTTTTAAATAACCATTTTCGTCTTTAAATTTATCAATATTTTCTTTTAAGTTTATAGATAATTCAGTCCACAAGTTTGCCGATTTTTGTATATTTTTTATAGATTCTTGCATTTTATTATTCTTATTCTCATTAAACATATATAATGTAAGATTTTTATCAATTTCATTACCATTTATAGTGATAATCTCTCCATTATATATATTAGATGTATAAAAAACTTCCCTATATACTTTAAATATTTGGGATTTTTCTGGACATCCTATAGAAAGTACTAATAAATCCTCTTCTAATTCCGAAATATTATTATATTCAACCTTATTATAAAAATCTTCCTTACTTATATCAATAATATGGAATAACTCTTGAAATCCCCTATCTTTATAAGTCATGTATTCTTCACTATTATCTAATGTCTCTTGAAAATCATTACTTATTGAATTAATTTGATTTAATAATTTAATTAATACATCCTTATTTATATCTTTTTTTAGCCCATGTATATATTCCTGCGGAAATGTCCTCAAATCTGGATATAAATCTATAGGGTTAAAGTTGTCAAAGCCTACTGTTATGTCGTATTCAGGGAAATTAATCAAACTTTCATATTCATTAGATATATTATCCATTTTTCCCATAAAGTTTTCGAAGTCTACCTCATTATATAAATTCTTATAATTATTTTCTTTTTTTACATGTTTACAATTTGGGATGCTATTTTGGAGTGTAAAAAACCACCCATTTTCTTCTAATTCACTAGCCATTAATGTAGTATTTTTATGTTCTTTTGTGATTTCATTTTCTGTAAATTCAGCATCTATTTTATTTTCTTTATTTTCTGTTAATTCATCACCAGTACCCCACTGCAATTTATCTATGTTGGATTCGTCATCGTCCAATGTATCAATTATTGTATTATAGAAATTATCATCTAATTCCAAATCACCTATTTTACCTAAAATTAAGGGATTATAAATATATCCTTTTAGAGGTATTAGTTGTATATTCTTTAAATTTATAATATCTTTAGATTCTGGTAGGTCTGTCTTTAATTGGGGCGTTCCATTTCCAGTTAAATCAAGTACACAAAATATCCTTGAGTAATTACTTAAATATTGATTAATAAATACACTTTCTATTACCTTAGAACTGGCAGATGCAAGCCTATTTGTTATATTATTTTTATTCCCGGAGTTTATAATTAAATTACATGAAATATTAGGATTTGAATATAATATATAGTCTTTAAAATTTCCAGTAAATTCATAAGAGTACATGGATGAGTATGTATCTATTACATTTATCAATTTTGTCTGATTCGTTATACACATATTATCATTAATTATACTGAAATTTACATTATTTGATGATGAATATGGCTGATAAATTGTAATTTCATTGACTATGTCCATCAAAAACGGGAATTCAATAAACTCTAATACTATTTTATCCAATATTTTTTGTACTTGTCCTTTAATATTGCCAAATCTACCAGACTCAATTATATTATAATAAGAAGTTATTCGCATATAATCAGAATAGTAGTCGATTTCTACATCTGTGCTATCAGTTATATTGCTAAATGTATAATATAAATATTTATACATATTTTCATATAGTTTTTTAAAATAATTATCATCTTCTGAGGCTTTAGTTCTATTAGATATTATTTTGCAAAATCTATAATAAATGTCTTCTTTACTAATGTCTAAATTTCCAGGCATTTCATCAAATTTTATTCCAAATGGAGAAATATACTCATTTATACTATTAAAATTATATTTTAATCTGGATTCATTAAAAACGTTGAAAAAATGAATAATTTCATCTAATATTAACTTGGATTTATAGTTATTATAATTGCTTTTAAAAGAAATTCCCATAGTATTAATAAAAGATTGATCTTCTATGTATATTATATTAATCTTTGGTATAGGTATACTAGAGAAATCTAATCCAGTAATTGATTTACCTATATAATACGTTAATAATGTATTCTTTGTATAAAATGTCGGATAATTTAAATTTTCTAATTCTGATTTTATCTTAGATTCTATATTATTCAAATTATTTTCACCCCTTTTTAGTGATATTTTTGACTTCTTTAGTGTAATTATCCAATGAACAATCAAAAATATCAGATATAATTCCATTTATGTTAGAATAATTTTCTATAATTTTAATTTTACTTAAATTTGGATTAAAATTCGATATATTATTTATTTTATTCGGTATTATATATTTACTTTCATCACTGATTAAATTTATTCCATATATATTGGGAGTTTTATTTATAAAAGTGTTTATTATGTCAAACCAAAATAAATCTTTTCTCTTTAAAAACTCCAAAGGTTTTTTACTTATCTCTGGATTACTAGAATCTTCTGCAAAATTGACTTCGTACTTATAAAATAAATCTTCTAGTGAAGGAGAATCTGTAGAATTATTAATAGAGTCCTCAGACACCTCTTTATCTGCCCAATTATCTTTTTCTAAGAATCCATAATTACTATAAAAGTCATTTTCCGTTTCTTTATTTACAGGAACTTCCATTTCTTTTTTAAAAGGATCCTCTAATGTACTAATGTAGTTATCTATATCATTTTGATAGTCTATATCAGAGAGTAATTCTGTTTCTTCAATATCTTCTATATCTAGACTAATATCATCTACTCCTTGGTTAATATCATTAGAAAATAATTTACTGTCAATTGTGTCACCCAACTCATTCATACAAATATCAACAGTTAAGTCAAATGTTGTCCAAAGTTGATTAATTATATTTATTTTACTTAAATTTGTATAAGGTTCTACGTTTGAGCTAATATACAGTCCCCTCTCATATGTAACTAGTTTTAATTTTTTAGTTAAATTTTTAAAATCATAAATTATATCTGACCATATATATTTATCTGGCAGATAAACTATAATTTCATTAAATGATATACTATCTTCTAATTCATTTATAGTATCTTTAAATTGATTTATATACCTATAATCTACATAAGGTACTAAATTTTGAATTGTTATGTTATCTTTATTAATTAATTTACTATCTAATATGAGTTTATTACATTCAATTACATGTAAATTTATTAATTTTTTACTTATTGAATGAATATTATTTTTTAATTCACTATATTCATACTGCTCTAATGATATTTTAACGATGTTATACTTATCTAATAGGTTAGTTAATTTGAGTTTATCGTTAAATATGTCAATATTAATATTTTTGGAAATTGTTTCGTTATATCTATCTTTTACAATATATGTCCATATTCCATTTTTCAGGTTTACGTCTATAATAGTATCATCTAAACAATTATATATCACTATACTCACCTCCCACACAACCTCTTATAAAAAGATTAAAATGTTGTAGAATGATTTTTTGCACCATTTCTACAACATTCTTTTTATTAT